>Ga0131853_10011062_pt1 | contig 16497 bp, 13 predicted proteins | sample TergutLab28metaG_FD_92764 | JGI IMG/M metagenome (GOLD analysis project Ga0131853, IMG submission 92764) | Labiotermes labralis P1 segment gut microbial communities from Petit-Saut dam, French Guiana - Lab288 P1 (version 2) (version 2) | ecosystem: Host-associated > Arthropoda: Insects >...
AGAAGAGCAGCAGAGGGGAGGGTGGGGTGAAGTGGGGGGTTGTTGTTTTGTGGGGGAGGGGGGGGGGGGGGGGGGGGGGGGGGGGGGGGGGGGGGGGGGGGGGGGGGGGGGGGGGGGTCGTTGGTTGTTGGGAAATTCAGTCTCTCAAATTTTTGAGCTGGCACCTAGATTCAAAGAAAATTTGTTATTCTCTGTTACAGGCAAAGACTGAAATCAAGACTTACTGACTCTGACAATAATAAGTCCAATGCTGTTACTCCGAACCATGCCAAATCTCTTGTGCTAGTGTTGATAAAAACAATAATCTAGTGCCAATGGCCAGTACTACTAACAATGCCCAACATATCTCCATCAATACAAGCAGGTTTTTGACCAAAATTATTTTTTATAGCACCATGAAGTAGACAATACCCAAAACTGGATGTCTGCTCACATCGTCTTCAGTGTCAAGAGGGCGCAGTCATCACTGACAATGGCCGAACAATCTCCAATACTGCTCCATTGTGGTCTCTGACCATAATACAAATATTAACACATCACACAAATAATAATACAGTACTGGGCTACTCACATTGTATGACATCCATATCCAGTCTATCAATGCAGCTAGCACCGACTGAAGCTGAAAGAACAGGAAATAAAATTACATACACTTTCTGCACTATGCTTCACTTTCCTCACACAAATATGTATGGCAAATTAACAACGTAATGGTAGAGCCCAAAAGAAGAGCTGTCCACGTGCAAATAAAGATGGAAACTAAAAGAGGACTTGTCCATGCTTTGTTTGTGGCAACTGCTTGAATCTCAGCAGGATGAAGAGAGAGAGAGAGAGAAACAATAACACATCTCTAGACGTAACAACACATGACAGAGGGCATATGTGCTACAATCAAACAGTCTGCAGCCTGAATTTATTTAACAAAAACAATGATGACAATTATCTTTTAATCTATGTTGTTTGGTTCAAATTAGTTTATGTGGGAGTTTACTGAGCCCAGTGATTCTGCCACTGCTCAAAACATTTCATAAAGCTCTTTGTTTCAAATTCAGCAAGCATGCTTTCACAATTTTCCTTGATTCACAGTAACATTAAACTCCTTCACATTAATGAGGTTTTAAGTTCTGGGAAAATAAATTTACAAATCTGGTCAGTAAGGAGGATGAAGAATAATAACACTTTTGTTTTTAGCCAGATATTCTGGACAAAGCAGAGTGAAGAGGTACAGTGTCATGGTAGAGAAACCAATCCTCCAGATTCCATTTCTCATGTTGTTTTCATCACACATTTTCACGCACGAATTGAAAGGTGTCCATGAAGTAATAATGGTTTACCGTGTGTCCTTCAGGAACAAATTCATAAAGCAAAACTCCGTGAACAATGAAGCAGCATTCATGTTAAATAAACTCTTCTCGCACTATGTAGGCATGGAGATGATGATGGACTCTTCAATTGAGATGACTGCTGCTGCGTTTCTTGGCTGCACCCATAAACCCAGGTCTTGTCAGCACCTGTTGTCATCTTGGAAAGAAATTCTGGTTCTCTTTCCAGCCGCTCTTGAATGTCCTGGCATGTTTCAACAAAATTCTCCTTCTGCTGCTCACTCAGCTTGTGGGGCATGAAATTGGCAGCGATGTTCACACAGTCTTTCAAAACGCCTTGACTGACCCAAATAAAATCCCCAACATGGTAGCAACTGCTAACTGCAGAAAAATATTTTGTGGTTTAAAGAACAGAATTTTCCTGAAGATGAACAGACTGGGTCAAAAAATGTGGGGCAGTTGGGGAGAAGAAAGGAAAGTGTTGCATTTTCAATTGCAAGTTTATGTTTCTTTCCAGTAATACCCGCACTACACGCAGTGCTTCAGAACTGTGCTCTTTAACTTGCCACTTACATGACTGGTGGCAAAATTAAAAATATCTGCAAGATTTTGCATTACAAAATTACAAGGTATACTGTATGCGAAAAAAAAAAAATTGGGCCATTATTTTATCTGGCAACCATTGGCTGCCACTTCCAGCTCAATTGTTATATTAACACAACCCTCTCAGTCAACTGCCTGAATAAGCAATACAATAGCAGCAGCAGAAAGTGACAAAAGATAGCTGTTAAACTAAGTAGCCCGTATAAAGCGTCATGAACATTTATTCTCATACTGAATACCCAGAGCACAGATTGCAGTACAAGCACATAATATAAAAACTTACATATATATAGTATCCTCCAAGCAGCCAGAGTCCAAATACCAGCTGAAACAGGATGGCGAGCCCCATACTTGCAAGCCATGGAATCATCATACCTCGATTGCTTTTTGCTATGCCATACACCATCAATATGGAGAATGCAATGAGAAGCAGGAAGTAGAAGATAAATATGCCACCCCATGTCTGCATTGCTGCAAAAAAATTCATAGTGTTGGCTTTCAGTAAACAGTACCACTGTGATCAAACAGTACGGTGAATGCTACTGCCAAGTGTGATCCAACGGAAAGGCGGGGATCTTCAATAAGGGAAGCGGTGCATTAACCTTAGTAACAGTGTGTGACAAGTTTCAACTTGTTTGGTGCAGTCAGTCAGTTGTGAGCTACGGTTAAGAGAAGGTGTGTTATAAAGTGTGCCGTAAATCATGGATCATGAACAATGCATTAACATGAAATTTTGTTTCAAACTGCAAAAAAGTGCTTAAGAAACACACAGAATGTTAAAATTAGATTATGGTGATGCTGCAGTGACCATAAAGACGGTTTACAAGTGGTTTGAGCGATTTCATGATGGTTGTGAATCGGCTGAAGATGAGGAGAGATCAGGACGTCCTTCAACATAAAAAACCGAAGAGAATGTTGAAAGAGTAAGCGAAAGATTTAATCAAACAGGCGATTGACTATTAGGGAAATTTCTGAGGATACGAACATCTCTTATGGTTCCGTTCAAAACATTTTAACAACAGTTTTGAACATGAGGACAGTGAGTGCGAAATTTGTTACACGTGTTTTTATGGTCGAACAAAAGCAACAGCGTTTGTCAAGTTCATTGGAGTTGTGCGATTGTGCTGCTTCAGATTCCAGCTTTTTAGGAAATGTCATCAAGGAAGATGAAACTTGGGCCTGTGGTTATGATCCTGAGACCAGGGTTCAGAGTTCTCAATGGAAACCACCCAGTTCTCCTTATGTGTAAAAGCGTGTCAATCAGGATCCAACATCAAGGTGATGATGATTGAGTTTTTTTACCTTGATGGAATTGTGCAAGCTGAGTTTGTACCCAGGAACGCTACGGTGAACTCTGAACATTATAAGGGCTTATTACAGCGTTTAAGAAACGATGTGCGTAGAAAATGACGTGAGAAATGGGCAAACAGTTTAATCCTCCATCATGACAATGCTCCGTGTCACACATCGCTTCTGGTACAGCAAATTCTGTCAAATAAAAATATTACGGTGTGTCTCATCCACCTTATTCACTGGATCTGGCACCATGCGACTTCTGGCTCTTCCCCAAAGTCAAAATGACCATGAAAAGTAAACGTTTTGAATCAATTCAGGACATTGAGGCAGCCACGACAGCCCAACTTAAGACACTCACGAAAGAGGATTTCCAGAACTGCTTCAGAAAGTAGCAAGAACAATGGGATAAGTGTGTTTGAAGTGAGGGGGAGTATTCTGAGGGGGATTAATGGCAATGTGTCTTTCACTGTAACAATTTTTTTTATTTAAACATTCACCGTATTTTTTGATCACACCTCGTATAATAAGAATCTGAATTGGTGGAGGGTCTGTGCACCACAACCAACAACAATCTTTTCTGTCTCCACATAATTTACTCCATTAGTAAGCCTGCATCTTAGATAAATGCATTATACTGCTAACTGGGGCCATATGATGGTCACTAGCATTCCACAAACAAGTTAATTCCAATTCTGAATGGAAGGTTACATACTGAAGAACTTCACGATTGTCACAGATCATATAATATTGCTGCAGTAGTCAAATCAAAGTAGTTACGATGAGCCAAACATCGGCTAGGCAATAAGAATCATTGTGACAGTAGGCCTTGAAAACCAACCACTTACAAAATAAAGAAAATAATGGGATATGTAATAATAAGATAGCTGTCAGAAAAATGGACTGTTAGGAGGTGAACTTGATTACCCTCAACAAATTTGTATACAATGCTGGGTTTGGTATTGGCAGTGTCAATCACATAGGAACTATTACCAGGGAGCCAGTCAATCAGTGTTATGTCCTCTTCACACAGACAAGGTGTTTTCTAACTTCTTATTGTTCACAAAGGCCTTTTGGCCTGAAGAAACAGTGACACAACCCCAACATGAAGTCACAGTACAAAAGCACCATAGAACAATGTATTTTTTGTGTGGCAAAAACTACCAAAAAAATTTCTTGAACAAAATAAATTCTCACTCCCTCAATATATGGTGTAATGCTACAGAGCTCAACTCTCATGGCACAAATATTCTGACACCTTTGTTTTGTAAGTGCATAATGAACACAATCCACTTTTATGCACAAGATGGTGCAAACAGCATAAACATGGTCACTGCACATTTCAAACATGAGCCCTCTTGTGAAAGAGTCTGTGACAGATTCATCAAAGGTAATTCAATGAATCAATGCTTTAGAACAGAAACAGGCCAGTGCCTCTGGAAACCTTACAGTCTAAGGAGTCTCTTGCATGCACCATGTGAAAATGTTATATCTGTATGCCAGGTTAATGGTTTTGACCTCAAACACTGTAGAAGCCTTTTTTTTTTACAGAATCAATCACTGTCTTCCTACAAAGCAACATCCTGAAAGCTTGTTTGTGGAATGTAGCTTGGGAATCTCTTAGGTTACTACAACAAAGAAGAATATTCCCCCCCTCCCCCACATTTGTACCTTGCATCCTGTTATTATCAACGTTTTTTTATTACCAACTGATGCACAAGAGAATTGTTTTTAAAGGAGTATTAAAATTTACATGAAAATTACAATAGCTCCAACATATTTCGGTGTGATCACCATCATCAGGAAGCATAATGTGTGAGCTTGCTAAAGTTACAATGTTAAAACAATGGGTTAAAATACATCATTGTGGTTAATCTGGTGGTGTGGATGCATATGTTATCAGGTCCTTGTTGCTGCAGTGTTCCGAACAGTGCAGCAGACATACACCAACAAGGGGCTATTGTAATTGTAATGTAAATTTTAACACTCCTTTAAAAAACAATTCTCTTGTGCATCAGTTGGTAATAAAAAACTTTGATAAAAGAAGAATACTTTTTACAAGAATAGGATACTTCTTACATCAACAGGACACCTGTTATATAGATAGGACACTTGGTACATTAACAGGACACTTTGTTACATTGATAGGGCATGTGTGTTATGTTGACAGGACTCTTGTTACACTGACAGGACATTTATTACATCAACAGGAATCCTGATACATTGATATGACACCTGTCACATCAACAGGATACCTATTACAGTGACAGGACACTCATTACACTCACAGGCCTCATGTTACATTTAAAGGACACTGCTTATACCTATAGGACATTTGTTATATCAACAGAACACCTGTTACATTGTAGGAAACTTGCTAATATTGACAGGACTCTTGTAACATTAGCAGAACACTTACATCCACGGACATCAGTTTCAAAAAGTGGACTGTATAGCTGGGTAGACTCGCCTCCAGCCATCATGTATGAAATGAATGTAATCAAGACCACACTAAATGACTGCACAGACAAATGTAAGAAACATAATTAATAATTATAAATCAAACACCAAAAAGTAAGGCAAAAATAATGCCTCTGACTGGCACTGAAACAGGGTATAACCACTTCCTTACAAAACCCTCTAACCTCCCTATTCATTATCACCATAACATCAAACTGACATCACTATCAATCAACACCAAAGTAAGATGAAGAGTAGATACAAGAACTGATATATATATAAAACCCACAACCTCCTGTAAAATTCTATTTGAACAACTGGAGATTTTACCCGTTCCATGCCAGCATATACTTTCATTAACAAACTTCATCATCAAAAAACAGGAAATGAAAAAAAAAAATCATCTACACACAATATTAATACAAGGAATAAGCATCATCTTCATAAACCAAATGCCAGCCTATTGTGTTTTCAAACAAGTACATTCTACGCTATCATAAAAATTTTCAACAGTTTACCACCAAGTATGACAGTCATTACGAATGACGAGGAAAAATTTCAAACAGCCTTAAGAAAATACCTACATACGCATTCTTTTTACTCTGTAGATGAATTTTTTATGTGTAAATATGATTTTTAATACTGTTTTTTTTTAATTTTCATAGTATTTTACACTGTAAACTTGTATATTTATGTCATGTTCCATATCCTGCTGTCTTTATGACACACTAATGGATCCATAAAATGTATGTATGTATGTGTGTGTGTGTACATATGTAAAAAAAATTATAATCTGGATACATTATGACAATATTTGCAGTCAGTACAAACTTCCTATGCCAGTTGATGGTAGAATGCCATCTACTAACTCAAATTTAATTAATTTAAACAAAACTGCATGTATCACTCAGAAGTAACTAGCCACATGGCAAGGTATGTGTTGTGCTATCTCCAGCTTATTTAAGTAAACCCAGCACTTGTGTGCATAAAGTTTTGTGCCAGGTTAAGAAAGACACAAACAGATGACTGTTGCTGACACTCCTGTGTACTGATTTCAACAAAATCTGTGAAAAGTTTATTGAATACATGGTCAAGCACATTTACAGTCATATCTAAACTAGACTTGATGGTGGAGTAATGTATTTGTGAAATGGAAATGCCCATAAACTATTGGTAAAGTTGCCCACACAGAATTTCAACATAATCTACAAAATGGTTCACAGGACACACTGGAAAAACCATGAATGGTCCTACATGAACTCAACTGTCTTATCAATAAACAATGATTAAAAATCAGAACTGCCTAACAGCTTTCAGTAACAGTTTCAGCTACTGACTTTAAAAAATCTGTTCAAATCTGTCACAGGAACACAAAACACTACTTTAAGTGTAACCTTAATTTATTGTGTTGGTATCAAATGGAAACAGAGATACAAACCGCAGTATAAAATGCAACAGCTCTGCTCCCAGTTTTCACATTACTGTTCCAAATACATGGAGACCAGCAAGTCTGCAAAACCACCATATTGTCACAACCTGGCAAAAATAAAAACAACATACACCATATATTCACCTTTATTAAGTTACAGTGTATAATTTATGCCAGTCTACATGGCAAATTAGTAAAGGCATGATGCTACATGTACAATATTCTTCTAACTACACTCACAACTCTATTTTCCAGGTTTCATCATAGAACATATATGGAAATGAAGGAGGTTCAAGTACTAACCACTGATGCAATGTGTAAGGAGGTGTGGATGTACCACTTAACACAGTCTTAACCTCAGGACTGGATGAAAGATGGTGATCAGTTTTGTGATCCAGCAGATGCACCTATTATGCAGAAGGCTAAACAGACTAAAAAGATAGTCTGAGTATGGAGGTTATGTCAGTTATGTCTAACCCTACCAGGAATCATACCACACTACACTTCCAACTCTTAACTAGTTACCTTAACTTACCAAGTTATACACACAATGAGTAAACCGGGTGCCTTTACTGAAGAAAAGTGCAGGAGCATAAGTATGCACAATGTGTTACAATTTTCAAACTGTTTCAAGTTAAATGAAAATGATCAGGCACTTATCGTTGTCCACATCAAACACATTTGACAACCATGATGAATTCAAATATAACACAAACTTTGTAAATTGTCTTCGTTAATTCCGCACTCTACATCACATTAGTTGAATATGAATACCACAAATTCAGCAATTTTATATCATGTAAATATCTATAACTGAACAGATCTGCCACTTCCAGTCCCTTATATTCTGAAACCTTAACACACCCTGCTTTTAACATAACCTAACAAACGTTGAAAAAGTACTTTCTCAAACAACCCTGATGACAGAACAAACTGTATTACTGGACCAAATCTGTTACTGGAAACCCATATTCTTCGGAAGTAATAATAAATGTGTGTAATAGCACTACAATTAATAATACCTGCTACTGTTATCTGTGCTTCAGAGGATCACAGAAACAAATTTTAAAAAATCACATCTTCTTACAAACTTTTTCAACAAAGTCTAATTTTAGGAAAAAGGACATGACAAGAATCTACACACATTACTGTAACTACTATAAGCACAGATTTTTCAAGCGAATAATTACATAAACTAACTTTTTGCCTTCCTATGTTCAACTGAACAAAATAATTCTGAAGGTTTTGTCACTTGCAGCCAAACGAGTTAAGAGCCTTCAACGCTCGTCACAACAACGTATTTACACTATTCACACGCCGCACCCAGACTCTACAGTAGGGCCAATATACTTTCTGTCAAACACTATTCCATTTTCAATAAAAACATGTATATTTTCAAAGGATGAGAGGCTTGAAAGAATGAGATGTACTTACAGCACAACACAGATTGTGGTGCTTTGTATTAGGCTTGGATAATTTTACATACACCCACGCTTAATTAAAATAAATTTTTAAAAAGTTGTTTTTTTTTTGTAACAGCACTCAAATATTGGCTAACCTGAAGCGACCACGCACGATATTCCAAGGTTGATCAAACGGTATGCGACCCATTTCGTGACCACGTGAGACTGTACTTACGGACCTAACCACCAGAGTGCTCTTGTGGCCGTATGTAACGCTACTAGTAGGTGAACATACGTATTCATAACTGACTGTTGGCGACTTTTAACTCTTCGAAGCCGGAATTAAATCTTTGACGCCGGAATAACTACGAGTATACATGCACGTGTACACATGTTAATACCAATTGTTTGGGCGGAATCCATAAGTGAAGGTGGCCGTGAAAAGATATTTTATCTCTGCAGGGGATCATATCCCTGCTGATCTGTTGTGGGTCTTCTAGCACAGCGGTTTCTCATGGAAATAAATCGGGCACATGTTCGTGAACACTCGTATAGAAAACGTATAAACACTGCAAACATGTTTTTTCTTATATTTCATTAATGTAATATTTTAAGTAACAATTTTCTAGAAAAAATCATGAAAAGAATTTTGCATACACTAATATCGGAACATGTCATACTAAAATATTTTAAGTTGTTCGTCAGCACTCTGCGATATGATTGTACCCGTCGCTCTTTAGGATGGTAAACGCTGGTAGGCATATACCGGCAAACCTGTCAAAAGTTGCACGTCTGCCGCTGCATTGAATGATTCGACCATTGGACTACAACAGTTACTGTACCGGTAAACATGTTTTTTTGGAAAGTTAAAAAAATAGTAATATCAACCTCACATTTTTTAAAAGCTAAAGACCTGTAGAGTCTGCGTTTGCACTTGTGCCGTTAAATAAAATACAAATAAATAAGAAAAAGTACAGCGTGAAATTTGTACGAACACACACTTTTTATTCAATTAACATAAAAGAGTTAAAGGTGAAGTTGTCCCTGCCCAAGCCATGACTACATATAGGGGAGGATATATATAACGTCACTCAGGGCTGCAGAAATCCTGGGCGATTACATTTTTACCGCGGCGTCTAATACTTGTGGTTTCGCAGTGTGGAAATTGCGCCTAGAATCCTGAGGTGGTTCCAAGATTTACGGAACATTTGTCTACCCACTATACGGAGGCGAGTGGTCAACTTCAGGTCCCGGCTGCTTTAACACCGACAAAGAACCCCGGTACCCATTTAAAGGGTGTAGCAGGGAGAGACCCAGAGCAGGTCCGAACGCGTGAAAAGAGAAAAATCTCTTGTCTCTTTCAGGACTCGACCACCGGATGAAACGGGGACGGGGAATGAGAATCTTGATAGTTTTAAGCCATCGATGTACTTCCATAACACGACACTGCCACCGTTTTATAAAATGTTAACCCAGATTCTTCTTCGACGATTTCTTAGTGATGGTCTTTTTAGTATACGTCGTTAAGTCTAATTCATTTACTATTGTTTCAGTTTGTTACCGTATACACAACTGCATAATGCGCTACCGGATTTCAACCACAACAGCACGCTTCAACCAGGTGGCTTATCTTCATTTTTGAAGCAGCTACTTTATGTCGTGAATTTTATGAATAAAAAGGCACGAAGTGTGGAAGCTGTGTTAATTGGTGCTAAATTACGACAATGCACAAGCCCATAAACCGATTCTTATCGATGCACAATATCCCACAATGTAGTGCTATTTGATAACATGTGAATAATGCATTTTAAAGTAAGGAACGGAAGCGGTCGTTGTATATTTCAAGCCTGCCTGTATCCTGGAATGCTCCTATATAAACCCATGATAATTGACAGTAAGTGCCTCTGAAACCTGCTAAATGTCACCATTTCGACAACGCTCTGCCCAACGAGGGAACTGTCATAGCTTATAGCTCTGTTGGTTGGTAACTGGGCCACGGACTAGACGTCCGAGTAACAGGGGAATCGATTTCTTTCAGAGGAAAGAGGCTTTGCTCTTCAAAACCGTATCAGTACTGGCAATGGAACCTGCTTTGCAATTTAGTGTGTATATCCTACCGCAAGATATTTCCCCGGGAGGTAAAGCGTCCAGGCCGTGAAGCAGAATAGTTGCCTCTAGTGCCAAAGGAATGAATGCATGGAGCTGGATTTTCACTCCCCATACGCTTTCATGACCTGCTGCTTAACGAAGGACAATGGAACATTTGTATTATGCTCTTCGATCTGCTTTATGTGGCCTTACAGGTGGAAGTGTAAGACAGGCCAGCACACGATTTGTTTGAACAAGCAGCTTGTACGGGTGACATAACGCGCTAGTGCAACAGGCGTACAGTTTTAGCAGCGTTGATAAGCAGCCACTTACAGACAATGAAGGCAATAAAGTCGAATTAAGCGACGTTAACAGACGCTGTCTTTTCAGATGCGATGAAAACGTGGCAACAGGGCTTGATGGCATAAAGGTATTGAGGGTGGGGTGGGAGGGGGAGTGGACTTTCTTTTCATGCGCGCAGCATCTTCCAAATGTTGAGAGTAGAGAGCGACATACACATACGCGCTGTGAAATGAAATAGCCCGGCTGTAGCCTCCAATGGAATGCATGTGTCTTTGTGCCAACAATTCAGCATGTAGTCCGTATAAAAATTGTATCCCACCTACAAGAATTCTTTTACCAGTTACAACCACCACCTGCTTTAATTGACAAACTTAAGTTTGGTATGGAAACTTGCTATCACCTCAATGCTTTAGGGGCGAGAGAGGTGTATGTGCATACTACGTAGATGAACAGTACAGCTTGAGAAGGCAAGTAACTGTGTTTGTCCGTGTCCATGTGTGTGTGTGTGAGTCAGTGCCAAGCGATGGGACAGTGTCAAGGAAGGGGGGTGGGGGAAATCTTACCTCGGTGCTGCCGTGCATACACGGCCAAGCAACTAAAAGTGGATGCGTGCTGGTGTGCGGTTGTTTTGTTCGTGAATCTCTCTGGAATATTGTGCCTTGCTGGCAAGTAGTAAATGTTGTTATCCGATGGAAGCAGTGCGACATAGTAAGAGGAATTAAACACACATACTGTAAAAGCTAATAATGCTTTCAAGTGAGTGATTAAACAAATGAAGGTAATTCGCTGCAGTAATTCCATTGTATTTTCATTGGGGTTTATAACGATTTCCAAATATGGGAACCAAGTTCCAGTGATGAAACAGACAGATTGACTGATTTTGTGTTTTATCCCCGTGTGCAGTGTCGATGGTTTGATGACGATGGCCGCAGTGTGTCGCGGCGCGGTGACCTGATACATTGGAATGTCATCATAGCTGACAGAAATGTCTTGGGACAACAGCAACAGCAGTAACAGCAGCAATGCGAATCCGAATCCACGCTATCGATTGCGGCGACCCATATCGACTTCACCGCGCGCTAGTACATATCCTTTACCAAAAGATGGCACGACAGGGACTTCTGGTGGTCGGCTACACGGAAGTATGGCAAGGTATGATGCTTCTAAACGATGTATCGTACGTCCTGCAAACAGAGAACTGTCTCCGAAATCATTCTGTGTGGTCATCAGATATTTGATTCCAAAGCAGCCAACTTGGAGAGTGTAACTGCTTTCATTTATGTCTTTGTTTGGACGAGGGACGAACATGTTGCATACAGAAATTTGTTAACAGTGGTATCAGCTACGGAGATTATTCACTGTGCCTACAGGATGGTGGTACTAGCAGCATTTGAAATACATTTCAGTAGGGTTGTCAAAAATATCCTAGTGGCGTATTCCGTAATCCGTTTGTGGCCGACTTAGGCTGATTTAGAAGGTACTACGACGCTTTTTTTTTTTAGCAGTGTAGGTTTTGTAGTATGGAATGATTTAATGGCTAAAAAAGTGACAAATCGGTAAGTGTATGGAGCGAAGAACCGTACGAATTGGAGACCCTAGCATCGCAGAATAGCGTGCTCCCAAGTTGCGGAGGGAGGATAGCTCCGCGAATATGTTGAATTAGCAGCCGTGGATAGAGAGTAAGGGACGGGTCTCCAGTTTGGGCTTGAGCGAGTGGCAAACCTTTACATCCTTTAAATCCTTGGAATTTCATAGATGCTGTGAAAGAATCTAAGCAATTGAAAACGGACATGAGATTTGGAGAATGAGCAAAGTATAGGTTCGATTTTAGTGATAATACGGAAGTCATGTGGGCCGGGGGGGGGTGGGGGGGGGAGACACTGAACCGTCAGGGGATTTAATTTTTACAATGGAAACTTTATGGTAGTCATCATCTAGGAACAGGAGTTTATAAATAGGAGAATCATGTCACCAGCCAAGAGAGTAGACTTTGCTGGTGATGGGGTTTCATATTAATAATCCCTTGTAGCTACTTCATGTATCTCACCCCTAGTGAGTCCCACTGACTTGCAACAGTAGTGGATTGTTTGATGCTCAGTCATGTACTAGGTGCGACGTAAAAGATGCATTGAATCGAGAATTTCGAACTGAATTGAAACTCATTCATTGTGAGTAGTTAAACGCTGGCACACTAATTAACTGCGATGATTTAGCTTCAGATTTTTAGTTACCCCAGCGTACATCTGTTGAGTTGTACATCTGTTGAGTTTTAGATATTGTGTTATAAGGAAAAGAACTGGACGTTCTTCAAAGCAGCTGTGTTTACGGAATGTGCGGCATAGTTACCCAGAATGAGAGCGACTTTGAACTTCTCGGCTGTCATCAACTTATCAAATTGTAGCAGCCACGCAGAAATAAGATGAAAGTCATCAACGCTTTTCGGTTGGTCCTGCATTCAACAGACAGTGTATCGGCATGCTTGAAAGCCCGCGGCTTTGCGTACTTTCCTAACACAAGCAATGGCATCTATTTGCAGCCGCACTAACACAAATGAAATACGTCATTCTTCCTTTCGACATTTTACTACCTGAAAAATCTTCACTTTTAAATGCCAGAGTGCGATCAGGTAATGTTTTCCAAGACAGCCCTGTTTCATCCGCATTGCAAATGATACGCGGTGAAAATATGTCCGAAATTTGCTGTAATTTTAGATCTTTCCTTTCGTGTGCCCCATTTCCACGAACAGTAGCCGATTTACAGCACATTTTCTTATTATCTGTGTCAGACACAATATTGTGTATGGTGTTCCATCGATCAGTTCCGGCTGCAGTAATATCTTCATTGACGGCGAATTCTTTCATATAACTATTTGACTTTTCCACCACTTTTTAACATTGCAGGATTGTTGATTCTCGTTTTCTTAAACCAAGCCAACAATGCTACGACGACTGCGTCATATCTGTTCTTCGTTTGTCGTTTTGCATCAGCGCTGTAGCTGCTACTTCCAAAAGATCGTTTAATTCTCGCGAAGTTTTTGTAAAGCCTGTCGCCAAGCGTGCTGGTTAGAATTTCAAAGCGCTGAGCAATATCCTTTTGGCTTAAATGTTTGCGACTTTCCCAAAAGGAACTAATTTTGTATTTCTTAGATATAGTTACAGCCTGTCGGTGACACGTCCTGGTCTTACACTGTGAAACTGCTCTGCAAAATGAAAAATAATCTGTTTGTGTTACCCTACTTATTAAGTATGAATTCTGTGCGCGCCAGATGGATGTGCAGAAGCTGCATATTTATACATATGCTTTGTCCCCGCGTACGCGCCGAAACGTCTGCTGCTTGAAAGATCACAAACGACGCAAGCCTGCTGTCTCACTGACCATTGAAGCAGGAAGTCGTTCTCACATTCTACGCCAGAAACAAGACCACCCAAATGTCATATGATTCCTGTGTCACGTGATAAGCGAAATTAAAAATCTCTACATGAGGTTGAATTGTTGAAAGTACCGAAGTTGTTCACTTTCACGATACGTACGTGATTGTATGATCATGCTGAGACGTTTCATGGGCGTCTGTTGGTGACAAATGGTGTCAAATTACTGCACATGTTGGGTATTCATGGTTCTGTGACGGGTACTTGCGAACACGATTTTTAAACCCTGCCAAAACACTGTGACCATTGTGAACTGTCCATTATTTTGTCCAAAAAGGCATACACCAGGAAAAATTAGTATTAGGGAATGTCGGAGAAATTTGTTATCGGTGAACTTCCGGTGTAACCGAGGCAGACTGTGGTGACAGCATGGTGATGCGGCCGGGGAATGAAGAAAGACCGATACAGCCGAAGTCATAACCGAAGTTGACTCTGCGTGCACTGCCTGGTTTGTTTTTCGAGAAAATGACGTGATGAGGGGAAGCATGATTTGTACTCTCACCGAGTCTGCGGAGGATGAGGTGGGCAGGGTATGTGGCGCTTGTTGTGGAGAATTGAAATGCATACGAGTACAGAGCGTTGGTAGGAGAGCCTGAAGGTAAGACACTTGGAAGATCTCGGTATAGATGGGAGTATAGTATTAAAAATGGATCTTCCCTGAGAAATAGGATGGGAGAGCCCGGACCGGTTTAGTCTGGTTCAGGATTAGGACAAATGGCGGGCTGTTGTGAACGCGGTAATGTACCTTCGGGTTGCATAAAATGTGGGGAAATTCTTGACTAGCTGAGGAGCTATTAGGTTTGTAAGACCCTGATTCTTGTAGTCAGTGGTTTATGTTAAAGCCGCCAAAATCGGCTAAAAAAAGTGAAGGTAAAGTGATCCCGTTACATGCCCGGTGTGGCCCAGAGGGTGGATACAGGTATAGCTCTACTATTCCATGACCGCGGCACTAGAAGGGGGATGAGTGGTCAGCAGCACGCCCCGGCCGCACTTTACCCCCGGGATAGACCCGGTACCCATTTTACAGGAGGCTGGGTGGGCCCCAGGGCCGCTCTGGACGGGCGGAAAATCTCGTCCCCACCGGGATTCGATCCCGGACCGTCCAGCCCGTAGTCAGTCGCTATACCGACTGAGCTACCCGGCCCACAACATCGGCTAAAAGTGTATGAAAATAAAATAAATAGCGTCTAGTATCGTAACGAGCACCACAGCTGTCACGAGATGTCCCAGCTGATGCAGGTTATCGAGCTAAGATGCTCGAGGGAGGGGGGGGGGGAGACGATAAGGAAGAGACCCCGTAGTATAGCTTACATCAAACATTAATACGTTTTAATGCTTGAATAGTGGTATTGACTTGACACTGACGTTCTGAATCAAAACTGAGCATCTCCATGGAGCAGAGTCCTTGCCAGACTCAAGAGTTGCCCAGCAAGTTAGGACATTCTGCACATTGTGCGGAAACCGAATTATTATTTCGCTGAGACGAGACTAATCTAGTGTACACCTTATCCCATTTCTTGGTAAGGTCCGGGTTCGTATTATCCTCCCGTCTACGCCTTCGTCTTCCACGTGGTCACCTTCCTTTAAATTCTCCCACGGAAGCCCTGTCTGCATTTCTCCGCCCACCTCTTTCTAATTTGTGTGATCACCCTACTAATATTTGGCGAGGAGCACAAACCCTAAAGCTTCGCATTATGAAGTTTTGTCCTGTCTCCGTGTATCCCCCACCCCTTTCGTTGTTAGTTCCAAATATTGTCGTCAGCACAAATTCTCAAAGACCTTCGGTTTTTGTTTTTCCCACAGCGTGAGAGACCACGTTCCACACGCATAAAAAACAATAAATATATTGTATTGTATACTTTGGTATCTTCGCGTTTAGATAATCATGCGGTGATGATAGACGATTCAGAGCGGAACGGTAGAAGGCATTCCCAAAATTCAATCAGTTCCTAGTTTTACATGAGTGTACTTTTGGTTTATTAAAACTGTCGTAACACCAACAAATGCACAATTCTACAATCTATTTATTGTTTCCATTAGCTCCTACTCAGCCTCGTGAGCCTCGTGAGGTCAATTGAGGAGCTACTTGAATAAAAAAAGTAGCGGCTCCAGGTTTAGAAAACAGAGATTAACGGCTGTGGGGACCCGTTGCGCTGACCACGTGACAC
>Ga0131853_10011066_pt1 | contig 16493 bp, 18 predicted proteins | sample TergutLab28metaG_FD_92764 | JGI IMG/M metagenome (GOLD analysis project Ga0131853, IMG submission 92764) | Labiotermes labralis P1 segment gut microbial communities from Petit-Saut dam, French Guiana - Lab288 P1 (version 2) (version 2) | ecosystem: Host-associated > Arthropoda: Insects >...
CAGAGAAGTTTGAAACTTTGACATATTAAAACTGGCAGGAACATGTGGTTTCTATAATGTTAATATCTGTACTTAACATGTAATTAACATATGAGTGACATAAAGCCATTAAATTGAACTACATAAACATTCGCATTAACGCCGTGGTCGTTCTTAGGGCTCCAAGCACTTTACATGGCGCTTCCAACTCACTAACAGTCACGCAAGCACAATTAACACTGCATTCCACTCTCAAGGTCATCAACGCTGTCGCGCGACGCATCAGCTGTGCAGGTTGCAGTTTTTGGAACCGCAAGAAGCCCCCACTTTTCTCATGCCATTATCTCCGTAACCGTTCAACTTTGGATACAGGTGTTTTGGGTTATATCCGTATACCTTAACATAAGGAACACCCTCCCGAAGTCTGGCACATTCCTCCTGGGACACCCTGTATATACATATATATATATATATATATATATATATACTGATAAATGGAAATAAACAGAGGTCTTCCAAGAGTTCTTCCCAATCTTATCTCTGTCAGCCCACAAAAAATGTAGTTCTGCACAATCTTGCAGGTCCCTGTTGAGGATGTATGGGGATGGGGGGAACCAAAGTAGCTTTACCTCTCTACATGCGCAGTAGGCTATAGAATTTAGGACATGTTTCACTAGCTGCAGCTTCATTTTATATAAGCACCTACATTATATGTTACTACTTTCCAAAAGCATAAATAGCTACATATATATTTTAAACAATTTTAGAGAATTCAGTGCCCTCTAACGGGGAAGCGAGTCAGTACTCACAGATAAGGAAACCATACCTTCAGCAGCATTCTGCAGCATACTTTCAGACCAATGATACCGACCTTAATTGTATACAAAGTGTTATTTTAAAATGAAAAAAATCACTTTCTAATGTGTTAAAGAATTAGGACAGCTTCATACTTCCTTATATTTCACTCTACTTCATGCACAGCCAAAGTGTTTATATAAATGATCATGACCAAACATACATGGATGTAAGAAACAGATGAAGGTGAACTAAAAGAAAGCTGTAATTTGAAAGTGTGTCCATGTTTACTTATAAAAGGAATAGTTCCCTAGTCACTTTCACATACCGAGAAATGTCTCACAGCAAACTGCACCCACACCTCAGCACAGCTCACATAATGGCCTGCATTAGTCAGGCAACTGACTACACGCCACACATCATTCAGAATCTGAAGACGATGCTCAGCTGGAGGGTCTGCCAATGCCAAACACAGTCCCAGTGTTCGAAACAGCAAATACTGTGGGAACCCTGTATAACAAATGCAAAAAGGAAACATATCTGACATACAACCATGAAATGCATGTGTACTCAGCTGCCAGCAGCTAAATGTGTCAGCTGTGTTATGGATAGTACAGTACATTCAGGATTCCTCAACAAATACTACTAGTAACAAAGTATCAAAAATACCCAATACAAGTATGTGAGGCATGCTACCTTGGTTTGTGAGTATGCAAAGTGAAATTGGTTACCTAGTTGCCATTGTCGTGACAGGGCTTGGATTTGAATGAGTGTCATACTGTGTGTTCTCGGAAACCACATGAATATATGAGTTACTTAAAAAAGCACCACCAGATGGCAGCAGTCAATAGGAAGCAGTCAAGAAGTGCCTTTTCTTCAGTTAGCATTGCAGTGTCATACTTTGCCAATAACAACAAAAAAAACGGTCTCTTAAAAACGTCTCAAATCCCTGGCATGAATATTTGATGAAACCACGTCAGTCATAAAGCAGTTAAAAAGTACCTACGCTTTGGTCAGCACTGCAACATCATTAATTTTCCAATATCACTTATCAAGCTGTCCCTTAAAAAATTTTTAAATTCATGGCATGGCTAATCAATGAAATTGTGACTTCATAATGTGCCTCTACAGCTGTAATATATATGATATATGATGGGTTATTTAACAGTCATAGCTACAGGCGCTGATGAGTTGCAAGTGAATGATAAGTTAACACTATCATACAAGGGTACATACCATTTCTAGTAACAGAATATAATACTAGAAAGTGTTCATTTACACAGTGAAAAGCTTCCAAATGGAAATGGCAGAGTGCAACATATAGATGTGTACAGAAATAAATAATGGTGAAAAAGGGAGAAGAAAAACTGTAAACATAAATAACCAATAAGGAATGTGAAAGATTGCATGAATAAATAAAGGAAATATATGAAAGCTGTTCAGTAAGTAAGGTTCCATAGGTCATTATAATTAATTTATACATTACAACATTAAAAATATCCCATTTATTCCATTAAGAATCAGTATTTTTCAACATAATCCCCCAAGACAGTGATACATTTGCCCCATCTTGGGAAGAGTTTAAAAGTTTGGTTGTTGTGGAAACCAGGCTACGGCATTCATAACCAATCACAAACAGTCAATCTCTTTCCTCATTATCATGCAGTCAGCAACCTCTCAAGTGTTGCTTCAGCAACCCAAAATCAGTTCCTCCACTTGTTCTGCATTTATATCTACCCTTGATGTGCTGGGCTCATTAGCAAGACCATGTTTGACCATTTTCCAACACTCTGTACCATTTTCTGGCATGCTGCAATCTCATTATTCTATCACCATACACCTTTTTCAATTGGAAGTGAATTTTGAAGGTGGGGTGGGGAATGTCCTGCCCATGAAAACCAATGACAAACTTCTCTGCAGGACTAAGTTTCCTGTGCCACTGAAAATGTCCATCAACTGATCCAATATATAGCATCTCTGTTACATGTTACCCCTCCTACTGAAACATTAAATGCTTGATTAACACAAATGTTACAGGCTAAGCAACATTACACATTGAACATACCTTATTAATACAAATCATTAATGCAGACACAAGTCTTTCTTTCTAAAATATAGTCATAGAGTCAAAGACTCACCTTCCTCATCACAAGCTGAGGCCAGTTCAATGAACTGAAGAGCACGTGCTGCAATGTATGATGGTTTGAAAGCAGCCATGATTGTATTCAGTAAAAGTGCACTATTGTTGCATTTCTCCTTACATCGGGCTAGAACTTCTACTAGAAGTTTTTCAGGGGCATTGGCTGCCACACCTTGTAAGATCCAGTCCAGGGCAGGTGTGTAGAGAGTCAGGTATGTAGATAGATCTACTTTCTGTCTGCTTAAATCTGCTCGAACACTGGGGCTAAAAAGCTAAGTAGACAAATGGTGCCCATATATTTTGTCAGTATTAAGATTAGACACATATGAAAATTTTTATTTGTAAACAGGAAGTCTCCTACCCATATACTGCAAGGAGGACGCTAAAGCAATGATTAAAGGGAATGAAGGGAAGGAAAACAAGAAAGGAAAACTGTGGGGGTTGATCATTTGAGATACAAGGTGTCTAAAAATATGTTCAAAATAATTTTACCTTTTAATACAGTTCTTTTGAGGATCTTCCATGCATGTTCAGAAATCACAGTGGACTGGTATCTAGAAGGCCCACTTATTAAGGACCTGAATTTCATTACTTAAAGTACACCCCCTTCTGCGCCAATTTTCATGAGCCTTATAAATGTACAGCAATATTACATGCAAATCTCCTACCCTGAATTTCACACACAATGAAAACTAAAAGTGGAAAATATGGACAAAAATTAATCTTCATCCCTGTGTGAAGACACTTCACTTTCACTGCTCTAATTTTCACAAAACTCTATAACTGCTGAACAGCATCATGTGGTGCTCGTGTTCCAAACTGACCCAAATTGGCCAAGAAATATCTACAATATGGGTATAATTTCATTTGTGCCCTAACATAAAGTATGACTGGCTCTACTCCAGTTTTCACAAAACTCACACCTGTTCATTGTTTTGTAAAGAATTATATCAAGTTTCAAGATAACCAAACAAATCATTTAATGATACTTGGTCACAGACAGACAGTCTCCACATATGACATACTATTTTACTTTGTAAAAAATGCCTAAAAAGGCAACGCTTTTCAAGTGTAAAGCAAATTACGAATATAAACATTTATTTCTTCTAATACAGGGTGGAGGAGAGGAAACGCATGTTTTTCATATAAGAATAACTTTGTTTATTTTCAACATAAAAAGGTTTTAATTACACAAAAAAGATGGTATTTTAATGCATTTTTAAAGTATGTACCAAATTACGTACAGAAAATAATGTCAGTCAGATGACGTCCTTCTTGCAGGACACACATTCGGAACCTCTCCTCAATGTCCTGCATCGCATGCTCCAACATTTTTTGCAGCACAGCTGCGATTTCTTGACAAATGGAAAGTTTCAGCTCTTCGACCGTGCGTGGTCTGTTCGTGAATACCCTACACTTGAGGTATCCCCACAAAAAAAAAAGTCGCAAATTGATAGATCAGGGGGACGTGGGGGCCAAGAAACATCACCGAAACAGGAGATCACATGTTGGGGGAACTGCTCGATGGCAAACACACGATGCTCTACGTTTCAATGTGCCATGGCTACTGAAACTGCATTGTCTGAACTGTCTGCCGGCTCATGCCCAACATCATCAACTCCACCCTTGCCAAGTACTAACCATTTGAAAAAACATGCATTTCTTCTGCTCCACCCTGTATTTTATGGAACTATGAAATACTGCTGTACAGGGTAGATCAGAAAGAAAATTTCAATATTTACTGGACTAGAATTTTCCATAACAGCAGGCAAACTATCTGTTTTTAATATTAAGTCACAAAGGGCATGAAATATGTTGATAAAATGGACAAAAAATTTACCATCAAAACTGTACAAAGAAAATGTCAAGCTTAAATTAAAGGTCTCTTAACACTGCACATTTGACTTCAACAGACACTTTCATAATGACAGATTTTAAACTCACTTTATTGAGCTATACATAGAAACAGATTACAGCTTACCTGATTATATGATGCAAGAAAGTCATAGAAGTTTTCCTTAATATACTCTCTATCCCCTGTAGTAACAGCCACGCCAACTCGGCACAAATAGCAATGTGCATACACTGCTACAAGTGGATCTCCAATACCACGGATCATTCGTGTCAAGCGCATAAGTGCTTGTGAGAACTCACTGTTCCACAAGGATATATTAACAACGTTAGATACTGAAATCTCCAGGATATCATAGGCAGTATAGTGACTAGGTTATGGACTAGACAATTTGGGGTTCAAATTCTGGCAGTTTAAAGAGATTTCTCTCTTCTCCAAAATGGCTCTGGGATCCAACCAGCCTGATATTCAGTGGGTATCTGAGGCTTTTCCCCAGGCATAAAGTGGCCAAGGCTAGAGGCTCCATGCATCTAATAGCACAGTTAAGAATGAGTGGAGCTATGCCTCCACTCCTCCTACAGGCCTTCATGGCATATGCAGGTACAACTTTGCCTTCACTTTTGCCTGTATACACTGAATTCAACATGAATAGATGAGAAACACTGCTGAGAGAGTGTCTTAAATTTTATTGGATGCGTGTTACAGAAGTGTGGCATTTCCACATAACAGTGACATCAGTTTGCATCATTGCCTATAACAGTGTATATAGTACATATAGTGCTTACAAAGCTACCATTGCCTGATTACGTTCTTGAATATTAATTGTGCATTGGGCATGACAGTTCAAGTCACAGTGAATGTTTTGCTCAAAATCATTACAGTGTCTGACTGTGACACCAATACAGCTGTTCAAGTAATCATTATACTTTTCACTGTACTCATAGCATGTATCTACAGTACATCTACTGCTATCTATTATATACTCATAATTTTTTGTTCAAGGTACCCTGAAGATGGAGTTGTAATATTTTTTTCTGAAGTGCTGGTAAATTTCCACCAAAGTACATGGCATCACATTCCAGAACACGTATATTTCCCAGACACCAATCAGAACCTCAACTCTCACACTCATATTATCAGTTTATTTTATATATATATATATATATATATTACCAACCTCCTTTGTCATCATAATCCTTAATTATGCATATGGCAGCAATCATAATATTATATTTATGTATTGAATGTACCTTATTTTAAAAAAAACTGGGCTCATACAACACAAGATGGCAAAAAATATTAAAAATCCCTTCATTCCATGCCTGCCAGGAAGGCACAACAACAGGGAAAATGTCCCTCAGTAGATTTCTAGTCAAAAAGGAGAGAGGTTATTGCATCTACCAGAGTGCAAATTCTGAAATACAATAAATATTTGTGTTTCCCTACTTCTCATATTTCCATCTATGTATGTGTGAGGGTGAACATTCCACTTACCCTTATCCATCACACAGCTACTATCTTAGCATTTAAGTGCTAAACTGAAAGCCACAGTCCTTCTTTAACACTTTGGAGTCAAAATTAAATGCCCAGTGTGCTCTTGTGCCCTACAAAAGCCCTGGGATTTAAATGGATGCCCAATGCTTTGCATGTTCTTGACCAACAACTTTAGCAGATGTTCAGTTTTCTGAGCATTACATTCTACATCCACTACAGTCGACTTCCCACGCCAAAGGGTTTATCAAAATATACTAAAACATATCAACATACCTGGATGTCAGAAAGCTGTAAGATTTGAGAATGGCCATCTCAACATATAGCCGTGGCACAAGTTCACGAATAGATGCTATTTTATAGAACCAATTACGGCATGTCTCCTTGGCTGATTCGGGTACCATATCTGGGGTGAAATTCTCAGGCAGTGATGTTGGAGTCTTGCTTCCTGGGCTATGAACATCACTGGTTAACATGATTCACTTAAACATGTGCTGATCTTATTTAATGAAAATAATCATTATTATCATTAGCATCATCCTGCAAAGTATCAGGCCCATTTTGCTTGTTACAAATATTCAAAACAGAATCTTTCTACCTTTCTTTCACATCTTCCCATGCATTTTCTTTCACTGGTGACTGAATTATGACAGGGTATTTACATATACATAATATAATATAAATGAAAATCTCACCTACTTCAAAAATATTATAAAGCTAAGAAGGTTTATAAATTAGCAAAAGCATATACGTTAAGCGAACATGTACACATACATACATACTTACACATAGTACTCAGCCTTTGTACGAAGACGATCATAAACCAGCTTGCCAAATATATCAAGTATGTCTGTGATGAGGACAAATTTGCTTGGATAGAACTGAATTACAGAAGTATCCACAAGAAGTTTAGAACATTGAATAGCTATTTTCAGTGCCTTTACACGCTGGTCATGGTGCCAAGCTTGAACCAATTCCTGATTAAGTTGTTCAATACGATTCATATATTCATGCTGGGTGAGATCCAGCATTTGCCGGACAGAACCTTCTTCAAAGTCATCTAACTGTTCCAATCGATTCTTTACTTTGTCCACAACAGAGCTTTGTGCTTTCACCACAACTAAAACAGTTCCATGTACAATCAGTATTGCCAAATACAATAAAATCAACATATGCCAGTATTTGCCATGCCCATGCATGCAACAATGATACTCATACTTAGGAAATCTATTCAACAGGATTACAAAGCCACATTAAGTAATCGGTGAGATCTACCACATAATGTTTAGGCGAACTTCTTATGCCTAATTCTGAAGGAATTTTACAACTAAATACACGCTCACCTGCATCCATGTACAGCTGTCAGCAACAAATTGTATGCTGCAATTAACCCTTACCCTGCTAATATGGAGAATATGGTGAGCTCCTAATAATGCCAGCAAATGGCAGATGGGATTTAACTTGGCATTTAAAGGGTTAATGTAACAGTACCTCAGCTGCCTACTTATGTAAACAGGCACCCTTTGCAACAAATACCTCCATTCAGTTAACCACATGCAAACACCACTGCATATCACTATTCCTGTTTCACAGCCTTCTGAAATTTAAAACCTGTTTCATGTCCCAATTATCTATGCAAGAGTTTAAATAATTGTCTGCTGCATCTAACAAGAAAACGAGTCTTACAGATTATAGTTTCTTACTCCTGCAAAATTAAATATGGAACACTTGCTTCCAGAGCTTCACCCATTTTAGTACATTCCTGTACACTTACAAAGGAAAATTTCAACCCATGAGATGCCTTTGCAGGCACAGAGGAAAGGTGTAGGCACAGCTTCAATCCATTCACAAACCTAGGAAAGATCCAGCACCCACTGTATGGGAAGATGGGTGGGCCTCACAGGCCAGTCTGGACAGGCACAGGAAATCTTACTCCAAGCAGGATTCAATCCCCAGAATGTCCAGCCTGTAGCAAGTCATTATCCCAACCACGCCTTGTACACTGATACAGGCTGATAATTCAGGAACAAGTCATAAAACTATTCAAATTGAAACTCAACAGTTATCTTGAGCATGGAGTGAGCAACAAAGCAAGTGAGAAAAAATATGTCAGGAATAGTGAAATTAGTGATTACCAAACTAGAGTTTACTATCAATAAATTAAGAACACAATCAAATACTACTACAATTTATTGAAAAACAATTCTTTGTTTTCAGTATGCCAGTATAAAATGCTACATAGAATCAAATCAGTTGTGTGAATGACACTGTAGGATAAATGGGGAAAGACAGGAAGGAAAACAGCCATGTCTTCTATACTTATCTCACATGAATGAGAAAAATAATGACGAACCTGTGGATTAATAATAATAATAATAATAACAACAACAACAACAACAACAACAACAACAACAACAAACCTACATGGAAAATCTGGTACAGTGATGGGCAAGATGTAACAAATTCCTTCAAACCCATAATATTTAACAGCCACATACCTTTCTCTCCTCCTGACAGAAAACTTGTGACAATTGATAATTTTTCTGAAGTGGTGAACTTGTTCAATATGGCAGACTTTCTAGTAGCCCATGGCTCAAAAGAATCATCCAGTAAGGCATCTTTGCTCTTTCTTCCGTCACTCGGTACCGGTTCCCACTATTAGTAATATACAGATATATATGACAAAACAACTGATAACAGGATTTCAACACACTAACAGTAATTTTTAAATTTCAGGTGCATACCATATCAGCAGCCATCTTAGAAAGAGGATCCATTTCCTGATGTGCAAACTGAGTCAGCGGATCTGTGCCTTCAAGAGCAGCTGCCAGTGACTCTAGTGTTGGTGTTGGTGTAGAGGAACTAGTACTACTGGTAGTGCTTCCTCCAAGGTTCCGCCTGGTAACACGACTCTCCGTTACCTGCACCAGACACAATGGTTCTAGTAGCATACATGAAGGTGTTTCTATTTTTCTACATAACTTTGTTGTTTTCATGGTACAAAATACATATCTTCATGACCTTAAAATTATTTGATCCAACATACTTCAGAATTTTGAAAAGAGGAAAGCTAAGCAGCTCTTCTATACAGACTTGCTGTTTTGTTCAAATTCTAAATCAGTGATTCCACGAAGCAACTATTTTCATGAAACAATATATTCAGGAAAGAAGTAATGATATGCACTTTCCTTCAGATGTTTCAAATTATCTGGTGAGGCTACCATGAAATACCAATACAATTAACCTGTTGACGCCTAATGTCAACTATAGTGGTCGTACCGCAACGCTAACCTCTAAAGTTGCATTTTATATATTTATTCAACAAATATAGGTACTGAATATTTTAAACATGGTATATACCCTCCATTTTTTTTCTCTTCAAAATGCTGTTTCTTTCATAATTCTAACGTATTTGGTTCCTCTATTAGTCACATTTTATATACAGTGTGTGCTAAAATTTAAAAAAATAATTCTGGTGCCAAAATGGTTAATAGTAATTCACCTGCATACATAATTTCTACCAGTAGAGATTGTCATTATACTTTATATCACACATGTTACAGAAACCACAATTACCGTAACTACTAAAGGCTTCAGGGGATGGTCTGACACTTCCTCCCACGACAACTGTTTCTTTCGTCGATCCCCTGAACTGTCATTGATCAGGCATGACCTATCAAACAAATTTGGAGTAAATAAGAACACAAATTTTGCATCATAAATATACAATCAATTACCCATCTCATGTAAAATTAATATACACCAAGGTCTTGTTTACACCTATTTGTTGCATACTTTATTCCTTCAAGACCCCTTAACAATTCATATTACTTCTCAATTTGCACTTTCTCATTTTCAGTTTGACACCCTTTGGCTGGTCTGTTTGCATTTATTTAAGCCTTTTATTTTTCTTATGGGAATATCATCTTTTATTTCTCCTCACATACTCAAGAACACAACTAGCTGTAAAACATGTCCTTGGTGTAATTGCTTTACTTACCATTCATAAAGTGAAGTTGGTTTAGAAGTTGACATTTTCAGGCTTCAAAAACTTGTTATTAATATTTTACTAAATTATAGCTGGCAAATTATCCAGTATTGCAATATTTTAGAACATGGGAGCTAGTTGGTGTTGGCTGCTCTAATCTGGAATAATGTAGCATAGCTTGAACTACCCTATTTGTTAAAATATACCACACAGGATAACAATAAATATGTAAATGTACATACATACTTGTACACACACACACACATATGTAGATACATATATTATGCATTCCATAAATCCAAAATTCGGTCAAGTGGCAATATGATGTGGAATAAGTCACACAAATATGTAAAAACGCAAACAAACAACATATACAATACAAAGTTTTGTATTTCACATTCTATACTAAAATATTATACAAAATTTGTTATAAACAGCTGATAATTTCAATGTGTGCCACGTCTGAACAAGAGAAATTCCTCAACAGAATGAGTGTGTATTCAAGTATCTTCTTAATGCAGATCCAAATTGAGCCTTTTCATACTTCAGAGCTGTGAGCTGGAATAATACATTATTTAATATTTTGATGCCAGAACAGTATGATGTTTTCTGAAAACCTGACAGGTTGGCATTGGTCGATGAAGACAGTGTTTATTCCTTGAATTAATGCTACGTACAACTGAATTAATTTGAAATTGTTCTAGGTTATTTGCCATGCAGTTCATTAATGTAAAAATATATTCAGAAGGAAGAGGTTAAACCTGTAATCTCTTCAATTTATTGGCAGTAAACCATTCATTCTTATGAGACAGAACTATGCCCAACACCATACGAAACCCATCGACATTTTTATGCAGACTGACATCAGAGTCATCACCAAATAAATACTAATGGTTCTGATAAGGTATTCATTTTTTCTACACGTGATAAAAGGTACTGGCCCTAGAAATGAAACTTGCAATACTTCATTTTTTGTTCCCCAATCTATGTAAAAATTCTGAGTATTATTGGAACATTCTTCTTGTTTCTAATCTTGCCATCTGAATGAATTTGCACCTGTTACTTTAATGCCAAAAAAAATTAATTCAGCTAGCACAATTTCATGATTCATTACACAGTCAAACGCCTTGGCCATATCGGAGAAAATTACTCCAATTTGTCTTTTTCATTTCAGATATTTAAATATATTGTCTTGCCAGCTTGTAGGCAGCATTTTCTGGAGATATCCTTCTCCTGACGACAAATTTTTCTGCAACCATTATGCTAATACATAAATATTGCATTAACCTATTGCCCATGCCTTCTCCAAACTTTTAGAAAAACAGGTAATGATGAAATATACCACACATTTGTCATACAAGTTTTTTCTCCTGCTGTTTATGTGAACATTTTAAAGCGGGCATTGAAAATACCTGTGTTCAGTGACTACAATTACTTTTAATGGACGACTAATTTGAGATGGGCAAATTTTCATATATTGTTTCATCATAACAGGACTATTATTATTATTAGTACCACTGTTACCCGAAAAAAAACAATTGTATTGAAAACACTGACATTACGCTGGCATATGTCACATCAGGACTACCAACATAAACTAAATCGTGTTCTTTGGACCAGTTATACGTTACAATTATCCGGAAGTTTTGAGATGTATCCTAAAGCGCCCGCATGTAATGAAACATACAAGATAAATATGTAAAAAAGTTGCAACTCAACCGCTCGTTGTACAACTCACGATTTACTTTTTAACCAACTCCTTAAATACAGAACCCAATCACCTACACGATCATACACAGTGGTTTGAGCAACGGTATCTATCGTCCAGAATATGTACTAGCAGGCTACATACCAGCCATGGTAAATACCTCTATTCCATGATTGGGACCTCGGATAAGTTAAGGCATTAATCTTTGAACGAGGCCTCCATGGTCGCAACAGTAATATATGGTTGCAGAAGCTTTTGGTCGTTCTGTGCTTTTTGGCTGTTCTGTTTGGAAAAGGAAGAAACATGCGTTGTAACGTCTGATCCGCGGCTAAAATCCCGTTTATTCAGTGCAACCAATAGCCACAGAAGCAAGAGCTGTCAGTTGCGCTTTCGTATTGTGTTTAGTGTGCATCGATCTCGTGCGACAAGTTTTGTAATTAATGCAGGTCTGCGTAATAACGCTGCAGCGCTGAAATGTTACAGTCTGCAGCCGGAATATATAAATATAATCGTTCGATAGGGTCAGTCGGGAGCCATTCAAACACGGTCTGTCTCGATGCGGTGCAGCTCGTTCACGAAGGAAGACGCTAATGAAGGGGTCATGATAGGTACTAATTCCAGAAAGTCCTTTTTGACGGTCTGGTCTATGACAACCTGGTTGCAACTAAGCTGGACGCTGTGATGAAGGCTGGTCGAGGTGAAAACAGTATTGGTGGAGTTGCAACACAGTGTCATGGTTGGAACAGAAACGGTCTGATACAATCTCCTGAGATACAACTGCATGCAGGACGAAAATGGATAAAAATAGGGAAGCTGCATTCGCAGAATGCCCTCTTAAAGAGAGAGCAGGAGTGGCAAAAGAACTGGAGTTTCCTTATCCAGTATTCTGCCGGTGCATTGGATGAATTGAGCTCAGACGATAATCATGAAGCTGTATTGAGTGAGCACAACAGCAGGTAACTTGCATGATCTGCTAAGCAATCTCTGATTAGTAAATTAAATAACATTTGTGAATACAGTGCCATTGAGAGAATGCTCGACCTGCGATTTGTAAGGACGAACCAGCAATATAAGTTCTTATATGCGAATTACATGTTCAGTTTCAAAATTGTGTCACTTGTCAACCAAAACTGTGATGTGTTGACAGTACTTTCCTTTGTTAGTGGTTTTATTGTTACTGTTTTATTTTATTATTGTTGTTTTTATTACTTGATGAAATTTTATTCTGTTCTCGATAGCAAATTATCCTGTCTTTAATTGCATTTAAAAATGTTTGACAGCGCTCATTTGTCTCTTTGTGTGTCCACCCCCAAGTGATAATTCTCAAAACAAGTATCTCCTAACCTTTCTGCCATGGATGAGACCCTAATATAATTTTTCATATCCCAAGCAATTCTGTGTGTATGAAAACACAGGCCAGAAGAAGTTAACAGCAGCCTGTATGGTTCAATTGCTGCTTAATTATTGGCAAGAAAATTTGTTTTTAAGAATGCAGGACGTTTGTCTTTGGAACTCGAATGTTTTCATTTGGGCTGTGCAGGTTGTTGTTCAAGATATTTATGTATTGACAAGTACGTGCTGAGCAGGCTAGTTGCAACAGTCATATAAGGAGATTCAGATTGAGTATGAAGATCTGCTTTTGGCATGTACAGTGGTTATGTACTTAATTATATTTCATCTTTTCCATGTTTGATTTTACAAAACACACAACCTCACTTATATACAGCATGGGTCAGTTTAAGAGCCCCTGTACGTAAGGAATGCAGTGAAATTTTATGTGTACATTTCAGCCTGTGACAGATTTTGGTGAGACTTGGTATTCTGATTTATGTGTGCAATTTGTCTTCTCTCTCTCTCTCTCTTATATATATATACCCTTCTCTCCATTTCTTTTACCTTGCAGCTGGACATTTTTGTGCAACTGTTGGAGCACATATATCTCTGATCTGAAGTAACAGGAGGTTGTTTTTTTCTATTTTCGTTGTTATACCGTGCATGTTGTCAAGTCATTCAATTATATTACCAACCACTGGACTTATAAAAATTTATAAAATTTACACCTTAAAACATTAAAAACACTCCGACATGTTTCGGTCCTAGGACCATCATCAGGGAGCTATATCGTCCTTGTTAAAGTTACACTATTAAAAGCCATATTATTTCACTATTCCAGTTGGTTTTGTGGCAGCATGCTGTGTTGTGTTGCCATGAGAGTCTTGGCAACACAACACGGCATGCTGCCACAAAACCAACTGGAATAGTGAAATTAATATGACTCTTAATAGTGTAACTTTAGCAAGGACGATATAGCTCCCTGATGATGGTCCTAGGACCGAAATATGTCGGAGCATTTTTAATGTTTTAAGGTGTAAATTTTATAAATTTATATAAGTGCAGTGGTTGGTAAAATAATTGAGTGACTTAACAGGAGGTTGTTTTATTTGTAGCATGAAAGCAAAGCTTTTATATAGTTTGATATTATAGGATGTTTATTGTTAAAAAATAACTGATCTTTTTTAGTTCGTCGCAAGCATCTGTACGTGGCTTCAAGAAGGATGAATGCACAATGAGTCTTAACATGTATCATATGCTTATGGATCAGATATGCTATTTAGAAGCAGAGGAAGATCTGTCAACAGATGAAGATGAAATTGAAAATCTCATTTCTAAACATGTATGTTCAGCAGAAGTACAAGGGTGTTCAGAAGAGTAATGTCTCACATTTTTTTATGTGCAAGTGGTTACACTTATTTGAATAAAATCAAAATGCATAACTTCCTGAACTTTATAGTTTACTTCTGCACATCTGTTTCTCCACATAATCATTTTTATGCTGTACACACTTCTGCCAGTGTTCAAGCAATTTCGTAAGTCTCTCTTGATAGACATGTGCATCTCGATGTTGGAACAACAACCAAACTGCTGTTTTGACTTCATCATCTGATGTGTAATATGGTCCTTTAAAATGCTGCTTCATTTTGGGAAATATAAATCTGACAGAGCCAAGTTGGGGCATTATGTTGAGTGATCCAAGATGGTGAAATTGGAGTCATAATTTCAGTTTTCCTGGTGTTTCACAAGTCAGTGATGTGCTGTAGGCATTAATTTTGAATACAGAAGGCCTTTAACATCCAGAAAACTAAGCCTGATTTTGCCTGCAGTCACCACAGTCTAATTTTTTTGATGCTTTTGGTCCTTTGTGACCGAACTCAGTTGACCGTCTCTTATTCTCACGCAGTTAGGAATTCTATCACTGCACGCTTTGTTGTCCATTGACATACCTGTGTGACACTTTGCCATGTTAACAAGCACAACTGAGAGCCCTCTATTTGCAGAGTTTAAAACTTGGCCCCACGGTGCAAGGAAGTTTCAATTTGACTTCTTTGTGTTTCTTTGAAGTAAAATAATTATGAAGCATTGCTTTTCTGCACCTCATTCATACATATTACGTAAGTAACTTTGGAAGATGTAATTGTGGATCACAGAAATGTAGTCAATAAAGGTTATTAAATGGTAACTCGGTTACAATTTCCCTTACATAGTGAACTAGATGAACAAGTTTCATAATGCAGTATTTACAAAATATTTTCTTCAAGCCTTAGAGGTATACTCATTCCAGGTATAACTTGCCTTTTCTGGCTAAATTCTGAATGTGGTGTAAGATATATTGACATTTCAGCCCAATACATATTTGTCAATGACATCAAGCTGGAACCCTTAGTTCTGTTACCTTAAAGGAGCGATGTAATATATAGTCATCTCTGCTCTGGGAAGCAAAGAATATTCACTATATTGCTTTTGACTGGATTTATTGCAGACCTTTTCAAAGGAAATGCAAAAAATTTTATATTTTTTTAAATTACAACAAGTACCTTTTAGCTGCAACTTTTGTTTAAAAGGGCAAAGAGTCCAGTTTTTTTAAACGTGTATGTGTGTGTGTGTGTGTGTGTGTATATATATATATATATATACACACACACATGCACCCACACACACACATACATACATACAGTTATATATACAGGGTATGCCAAAAAAATGTATGCACACTTTAACAAAAGAAAGCTCTATGATGTATGTTAGTACTAACTTTAATTATACATCACAAGTTGAATACATGTTACAATAGAGCACAATAAAAGTTTCCTGTACCTGTGCAGTTAATGGAGGTGCTCAAAGTGTTTATGGGGATTGCTGCACATGCCGCTCTAATTTCTGCACGAAGGTCCCCCAGTGTAGCCAGTTTCTTGCGATACATGACATCCTTCAAGATCCCCCAAAGGTAAAAGTCCAGAGGTGTTAAATCTGGTGAATGTGGTGGGAATTCAAATGTACCTCTTCATCCTATCCAGTGTCCTTGCAGATTCTCATCCAGGAAAGCCCATACGTCTCGGTGGTAGTGTGGGGGTGCCCCGTCTTGGTAGAAGACCTCACTGTTTTCATAAAGTGCACGTATAGCTGGTAAAATGGATGAGCGTAGCATTTCCAGATACGCTTCACCAGTAACAGTACCTTCAAAGAAGAAGGGTCCTATTAAACC
>Ga0131853_10011067_pt1 | contig 16490 bp, 14 predicted proteins | sample TergutLab28metaG_FD_92764 | JGI IMG/M metagenome (GOLD analysis project Ga0131853, IMG submission 92764) | Labiotermes labralis P1 segment gut microbial communities from Petit-Saut dam, French Guiana - Lab288 P1 (version 2) (version 2) | ecosystem: Host-associated > Arthropoda: Insects >...
ACGGCTGTGGGGACCCGTTGCGCTGACCACGTGACACCCCTCTATCCGCAAAAGTTGGCACTAACTTCGCCGACCGGCGGCGGCCGCTCTGTCGGTATAGTTCGCATGCGGACTAAGGCCACGAAGTTTAGTTTGTTTTTTATTATGTTTCTTACAGAAGTTGAGACTAGGACCGCCCGGCCTGTCTGTGACCTATTATCAGCAATAAACTGTCTGTCGGATTTTTACAAAATTCGTCGTAAGATGTCCTTACAGAATTTATCGAGCACGCCAGATTTTCGTGAAAATCGGCTTAGAAATATTCTTGCTTTACTGAGGGTCGTCAGCGAATTTTTAGCTGTACTTTTCACATTTATTCACATAATTAGGTGACATGCATTACAGAATCTCTTCACCCCATGCCGGCCGAGTAGGTGTGATTTCCGTAAATTTGTTCCATTTTAAGTTATACTTTACTTCATGGTCGTAGATGAAATTTTGCTGTATTTTCTGCACTCTTCGTTCATATCAAGCTGTAGGCAGTGTCGTTGTTTATCACAGTAAAGTTATTTTCGGACGTTAAACTATGCCCCTTTCTCCTTCAGTTTAAAATAAGTCTGTGACAGACGTGCGATATGTTGCAAAGTTTCTACCGATGCTCTCAGACTTCTTACCGTAGAGTTTCTTGCCACGACGAACAGGGCTTGATGGTCGGTAAAATTTTCGTTTGTGTTAGACTTTATAAAAGTTCGCATGGGATGGCTGTAGAGACTACTCTTCTGAAATATGGCGCCGTTTATTCTGCTAGAAATTTACAAACGTCTGAAGAGACACGCAGTTCTCACGTTTCCTCTGGAACATCGGCAGATTTACGTATATCAGACCGCAAGGCGTCACAGTACAGGAGAAGATATTGTTTAATTTGGTCATGTCGGAGGCGATTTTCGTGATCATCATCAACAACAGCAGCAGCTTGACAGCTCTGGGTGGGCCTTGGCTCTTCAGTAGTTTACCTCGGTTTTTCCCGATCTCCAGTTCTCCGCTTTCAGTTCCTAACATCGCCATTTGCCAGCTCGTCTGTCACACAACGCTACTGTCATAGTTTCGGTAGCCCTGCTCTATGTGATCCCAGGACTTGGGAAACTGAAGGCGTTTAGTTTTAGCTGCCTCATCTATCCCCGGGATGTGCCCAAGCCATCTCTTTGTTGCAGCCTTCATTATGACAGCCATAGGAGGCGATTGTTGCCATAAATACATGTAGGAACTGAATTACCCGTACTCTTATTAATTTACTTTAGGTATTATTATTATTATTATTATTATTATTCATTATCACATATACAGGGTATTTACAATTATATATCTGAAGCAAACCATATTTCTTGAGTCTATAATTTTGCAGCTCTTCTGCATTTACAATTTGCGCAACATGTGCTTCTCTTTCCCGTGTTAAATATGTTTTGTACTTTTTACATCATTACTTTCCGCAGTATGTGTGCAGTGCCCAGGACGGCTGTTTTCTTTATTTCCTTGATTTCTTGCTTTCCTGATATTGTCTGAATGATTTTTAGATGGTTCCATTTGCCCCTGTTATTACTGGTATCATTTTTTTTTTTACATTCCACATTATTGTTGTTGTTGTGGCAATCCCGGTGGCCGTACGACCTAAGCCGTAGGTCTGCAGCTTCTTGATTGATGGGACTGCAGGTTTGAATTCCGCTGAGGGCACGGATGTGTCGTCTGTTGTGCAAGTAGCGGTCTCTGCGACGGGCTGATCACTCGCTCAGAGGAGTCCTACCGGCTGCGTGTGTGTGTGTCTAGTTGTTGTGATCTAGAAACCTCAAACGCGTGGCGGCCTAGGCGCGATTCGGGCTGTGGCGCCACAGAAATAATAATAATAATAATAATAATAATATGTGGTGCCAAGACAGATCGGCGGGTATTTTACCCAGGCTATGGGCTGTACGACAGAGGATTACGTGTGAATTCCACCAGTACAAGAAGTATTTCTCTGATCAGCATCTTCCACATCGGCTCTGGGGCCCATCCAGTCTCCAAAGCGTACAGGAGGGTCTTCGCGAAAGAGCAAGTAAGACGACGACCCACCTCCGTCTTTGCACCAAGGTTAGAATGCGCGCAAACATAATCGCACTTTCTGTGATATCCTCGTGGTGCAGTGCGTAACGAGCAACAAGGAGGATTTTACGTTTCAGTTTGCTCTTTCCTTAATACAGATATAACTCGTACTGTCGTTCCAAAACAAATTATCATTATGTGTAATTAGACTATGTTTCTATTTGAAAATAGTGCTTGTAGTTCCTTTGTGCACCCGAATTCAAAACTCCTGTTATCTTTTTGCAGAAATGACAATACATTTCACGAACAAATTTAGAACTCATTCTAAGTTAGACTTCTCCATTGTTATCTCCGTATGGCGTTGTATTAATGCAGCGTGATACTGAACATGAATAAGCCCTCGGACAAAGAAGTAATTTGCTGCCCATCAGTTTCGGAAGCGTGTTTTTTGTTAATAAAAGATAGTCCTACACTACGGAACTCCAGCCAAGTGACAGTGACATGTCGTAATCTCTATATAATATTTGTCTGCTTAGAAATACGTTCAAATTTAGGATATGGGGGCTGTTTCAGGAGAATTGTGTACAAAATATTAGTTGAAAACTTGAAGGAAGGAGGCAGATTCGTAGACTTAAGCGTATATGGGAGCATATCATTAACACGGATCGTAAAAGAACTAGATATGAGAGTATGGACTGGACTCATGTGGCTCAACACAGGGACAACTGTTAGGCCATGTACCCGCGATAATGAACACTGTGGTACCGTAAATTTGGAGAGTTGCTTGAATAATTGACCTGATGTTTAGGTTTTCAAAAAGGACTCTGGTTAAATGAATATAAGAACCAAAATCTAATATCGTTAAGGGAGAATTAAAAAAAAATAGCATTGTGTCAACCTTAATTATGAATTCTAATTGTAGCCTATATGTAAACAAGAGAAATTAGGTTTCCGGGTGCTTTAATTGAATTAGCAACAGTCTGTTGACATAGAAAAATTTGTCTACACTCATAGTCATGTGCTCTGTGGCTCGATAATTTAGAATGGAAATTCAGTCTTAAATAAGAATTTAGAAGGCAGTGGTCGAGGTGCTGAAAGCCACCTCACAAGCAGCGTAAAATTGTTGGTTCGACTGAACAGTCTCATTATTTCAGATTGAATGCTCTTAGATCAGACTTAGGTTAAAACAACAAATTTAATTCTCTTAGTTTCCTACGTATGTTTTAGAGTTTCTACGAATCCATGGGCATTGCAGGATTATCGCTAACGAGAGACATATTGCAGGAACATTTTCTATTTTAGTTTATAGCAAAGACACAAGAGAAACGTCACAGCAGTGAAATGAAACATCTAACTGTGAATGTCACAGACGGTTTTGTTTACATGTTGATTCAGTTTGTAAATGCAGGTGTACACCTCAAGAATACCAGTGGTGCTGATAAGTCCTTAGCCCGACTAGGAAGGAAACAAGCTTATGTTTCTGTCAGAATGGCGTGAATTTCCTTCGGCGCCTTGCCGTGCAGAAAAACAAACTTGATGACAGCTCGCGTCTCGATGTTGTTGAAATCGTGCGCGTCCTGAAATGTTTCCAAGCTTGTTTCCTTCCTGGTCGGGCTAAGGACTTATCAGCACCTCGGTAAATGTATAAACAATGTACAAATATACAACATATTTGAAGGTAGAACGTATTAACACGTGGCAAATTACACGTTTCGGTCACCTCGGGGCGGGGGGGGGGGGGGGTTTTGCTCAGGGCCTTTTTACAAGTAAGCTAGGGCCCACTGCCTTGCAACTATTCTGCTAACATTCTGAAGGATCCTAAAGAAAATTAGTAAAAAGTTAGAGCAACCCCTATTCAGGCCTTTTGTAGGTCCAGAGGTTTCCAGAAGGTCGAGGCTCCTAGATTTTGAGACAATCGGCACATGAAGACGGTAAGGTTGTCAGCCCTAGGCACCGGCCGCCTTCACCCCCCAGGAAATATATCTGGTACTCATTTATGTTAGAGGCTGACGTAGTAGCCACTTCTTCAAAGGTCTTAAGGTCCACGAATAAATGAGGCCACAGAGCTCTCTCGAAATGTCGAGAACGGACAACCCGCTGAGGCATCATAACTTCTCAGAAGAACTGATATCTCATCCACACAGCAGCGAACACCTTACAGCTCGCACCGATTGGTGCAAGTCTTGAATAGCGTCCTGTCATTTGCTCACGAGGGCGGTGAAGAGCCACAAACAAACAAGTAAACAAACAAACAGACAAACAAAAGATTTCTAAGTGTCTCTGACATTCAGGTTAGCAAATCAAGCGCTCTGTTGTTTACTCGGTCAGTGGAGTAGCAAGTTATGAAATTTGTGTTAAAATTATGTGCAACTGTAACAAGATACAACAGGTGGTCTATAGATAACGCTAAGAACATGATGTCACCCTACAGGTAGGCACGCTTGAATTAACGTGGCAGCCAGTTTGTCTAAATTTCATCAATAGAGCGAGGGAGTTCCGGACACAGCTCTACAGCCCACTTGTCTACTGCATGGATTTCGAATTAAACACACACACACACACACACACACACACACACACACATATATATATATATATATATATATATATATATTCGCACTGATATTATAACATAAAATGTGGACAGTGGTTTTGCATGAGTAATATTACCAACATTCACAAGGACTTTTGCCATAGACACCAGTATTCAACACCACTTGAGGACGGAAGCAGGCAAATTCCAAAACGTAGTGCTTGCTTTTGAATGTTGGTGACAATAGCTCAGTCCGTATAGCCACTCACTATGGGCTGGATGGTCCGGTGATTGTGTCCCGGTGGGGGGCGAGATTTTCCGCACACGTCCAGACCGGCCATGGAGCCCACCCAGCTTCCTGTACAATGGGTACCGGCTCACTTCCGGGGGTAAACAGATAGGTTGTTGGAATATACAAAAATGTTAAATGTACTGTGAGTGATATTATTGGCAGTACATACAGGAATTAACTGAGAGTTGCGGAGTAAAAGCATGAAAACATCTACGTCATTGTAGCCTCTTCTCATAAAGATTTGAGCCCAGGAATTGCCAAATACGAAGCAGCTGAGCGGGATTTTTTAAATTCAAAATGGAATTCTGTAGTCGAAATTTCACAGAAGTTTACGCGCTTGTAAGTAATTATTTTTAATCACAAATGTGAACAATTTAGCGTCAATTATTGTCAACAGGCGTCTTGTAGGTCCTTGTGACATAGGCAACACATAACGAGCTGTGTGCCTTGTCTGTGTCTTCCGTAAACTACATTGGAGTGAATGTACTTGTCTAACACAACCGTATGATGGTAGTGATATGTATAGAATTTACTACATAAAGAACAACTACATGTTTCGGCACTTGACATCGGTCATTTTCAGGTTGAGAAATGAAAAAAAACTTAGTAAGCAGCTATACTCGACTTTTTTTATTTCTCAACCTGAAGATGACCAATGCCAAGTGCCGAAACATGTAGTTGTTCTTTACGTAATCAATTCTATACGTATCTCTACCATCTTTCAGTTGTGTTAGACAAGTACATACACTCCAATCTAGTTTATTTATGAACACAATGGGGATGACGAACCTCATGTGTCTTCCGTGTGCCGTTTGGTTGTTCGGTCCTTTGTTTTAAATAATTACTCTTTGCTTTCGGGAAGTTATTTTGATTTATGCAATCTCTCCGTCGCTCTTGGCATGTCGTGGTTCAGACCGGAGACAAGCAGGTAGAGAGCAGTGCTGGAAACGAACCCTAGTTTTTCCGTAGTTTTATATTAAACATGCAAAGGTAAAGTTAGCATTTATTAATGCTGTCTTTGCATGATACAATTTGCGGCGAGTTTCATAATAATATATCAAATATCTATAACTGCTTCAGCGCAGACGTTCTTATTTCGTACTTCTTTACTAGGAAATGTAAACTTTAAAGGAACAAACCTGGCACAGGAACAAGCAGCTTAAAATAATTATTCTGCCTTCAGAAACATATAAATTCTCCGTAGGAGAAATTAAATTCATTTCTCAAAATTACGTCCATGCTGTACCGTAATTTTATTGTTAAAGTTATGCCGTGCTTCAAGGACAGGTTTTTGTGAGCAAAAATGAGACATCGTACAGTAAAATATTTTGCACTATACAGAAATAATAATATGAGTAATAATAATAATAAAATAGACGTTGCAATCTCAGGAGACAGAAATGTGATTAAAAAAAGAAGCCGAGAAGATTCTAAAATATAAAGACCTTACAATAGGAATACGGCGCATGTGGAATGTAAAAACAAAGGTGATACCAGTAATAATAGGGGCGACTGGGACTATTTCAAAGTCATTTAGAAAATACGTGAGCAACATACCAGGGAAACATTAAGTCAAGGAACTACAGAAAACACCCACATTGCGCATTGCACACATACTTCGGAAAGTACTAATGTAAAAATACAATAGATTCAACACTGAAACTAACGATATTAAGCTCCATGTATAGTAACAACAGAATAGTTGCAACAATGTGTTGCCTAGAGACATAGTTTGTCTCAGGAATATAAGTATAAATATCCTGCATAAAGGAGACGATGATGATGATGATGATAATAATAATAAGTGCACAAAAGGGACCTGAAGAGCATGTTACGACCAAGGAAAGTGTAAAAATGCAAAGAGGTTTACAATTCATACTATTCACCCATTACTATTACAGTGACAAGATCCAGAAGGATAGACTTGGCAGGACGTGTAGCACGCGTAAGAGGATTTAGAAATCAACAATGATTTTTAGTCGGAAAATGTGATTGGAAAAATTTCGTTTGGGAAAGCTAGCAAATCTGAAAATGTCATATTAAAATGAATCTAAACAAAAAAGTTGCGCAGTTTTGTGCTGAATTCATCTGGCTCAGTATAGAGGCTACCGGCTGTCTTCAATGAACACCGTACTGAACAGTCGAATTACATCGAATGTGGGAAACTCGCGACAATCTGAATGATTAGTACCTTCTACAAATGAAATAATCTTTGTTATATTAGTTATTCGGTCAATAAATAATATGTACTTATGACAATTTGTTGAATTTACCGCTACAAATTACACCAAAGAGGTGATAATTTTCGTATTCCGTACAAATATAAATTATATATACATATATATGTGTGTGTGTGTGTGTGGGGGGGGGGTGTCTGTTAACGTCTTTCTTCTTCATGTCTACTCCTTGATAATCTCATTTGCTTTAAGGGAGGAATGAGGGGAGCAAAGTTTTTATTTCACCCAGTATTTCAGTTCAGTCAATTTATTCACCACGTAAAATAAAACGCGAGCACCATACCCTCTCCAATTCGTATTCGTAAAGACACCATTACAGGTTATTTTTCGCTCTTCCAAACTCGTAGCATTGAGTGTGGTCAGATTTCGTCCGAACACAGAGCGTCCCTTGCGACAGCGACGATAGTACTGGTCATAATCACAGCTGACTCTCTGCAGGGACGTTCGCTAAACCTATCCTGTAGCTGTTCTCCGCGCCGTCCAGCACGGCTCGAACAGAAGCCGTGCCATCGGGGTTCATTCTTGGTCCAGGTAAAGGCTGAATGTCATCCCTACCAAGCAAAGAAGAATACCTCTGTATTAGAACGTGACATTTAAGATTTGTCTCCAAACGTATTCGTACAAGGTAATGCAGAGCACAAGGAAATAAATACGTTGGGTGTACATCTTGCGGTTGTGCGTTTGTCAGTAACATGCTAGTTATCCGACCAAACACAACATAGAGATCTAGTACAATAGTCTGTTATTATACACTAAAACATGTTTGGGCTGTCCAGATCAGCCAACAGCAGGCAGAAATCAGACAAACGACGATAAATATAAAGGGAGTTAGGCCTTTCCCTACAGGGTTATAAATTGTAACAATATTATTTTAAAAAAACTGAATATATTCCTCTTTGTGTATCCAACATCTATCTGATGATATCTGATGTGGACAGCCGAAAAATGTTGCAAGACTATTGTACCGGAAGTAAACATGGTATAAATAACACACTAATAGCTAGACTTTGTAATCAGTTTTCATCGTGTCTGCGTGTAGAACATATCGAACACACGCTCCACTTCCTCATACGAAGCTGCCTGTCTCCACCATAAGGGTAGACGTATTCTTCCACCCTTAAGTTGGGGCAGCACTTTCGTACCGGACATTGTTGCGTATCTACCGAACAACACGGTGTTATTTCCTAGAATACCATGATCTCAACTTTCAGTTTATGTTCCTTTGTGATAGATAAAGTAGCAGTTCTCATAATTGCACCGAATTATCTTAGCATAACATTGTGCCATACTGCAGCCAGCACCAGACTGCTGTCACTTTATGTCTTGTGCCACTAACACGAAACATTATTAAGAAAGGATCGTTCCACAGAGCAGGCAGTCACCATATTCTCAACATAGCTGCCAGGTTGCAGTTTTGGGGTAGTCGGTATAGAATTTGTGTTGAACAAAGTGGCAGTGGGAAAAATTGTTATCCGAGAGTATTATTAGTTTATAAATGATACAGGCTGCTTCGCCATTGCCATATCATCTTGGACTGGCACGGCAGGTACGTTACAGGGTTAGGTTTTTCATAACTGCTGCGTGTTAAGTCAGATTCACCACTAAGTTCAGCCTACCTGATGATTCTATATCCATTTTCGTCGGCTTCGTAGCTGACGTGTCTCCTCAGAAAGCCGTCGCTGTAAGAGTAGGAGCCGCGCACTTTGAGGCCATCTCGTAGCTCGTCACGATGCTGAGTCAAGTCGTTGATCTGATCCTGCACGTCGGAAGAGAAGTAGTAGCGGGCGTTCCTGGCGGCCTCCAGGTCTGCTAGGCGCTGCAGTTCTTGAGCAGTTAGTTTGCCTTCTTCTGGGCGGGGCATGGACCATGCCAAGACGACGACAGCTGCCGAGACTAGCTGAAACATTTTGGAAGATCTTACCGACTTGGGGATCATGTGTGAGGTACGTCAAATGAAAGTCTGTTATAAACAAGAACACAAATGGCCGTAATTGTACACACATATTAGACTGGAGTTGTCTCCGTGCACCGCATACAGGCACTGACGGGAGCAGAGACATAGCCGCACTCATGCTTAACCTTGGCACTAAATGAAGGTTAGAGATCAGCTTCAATTGCCTCAGAGACATAATTCCAGGTACCCGTCGAATATGAGGTTCTGTGGGTTCAAGATTACGTCTGGACGTTATAAGCAGAGAAAATCTCTTGCTCCTACCTGGAATCGAAAAGTGAAACACCCCCTAACCTAGTCGCTACATCGAATGAGCTGTCATGGCTCTACCATGTGTCGTCTGTTCAAGGGTGGTTTTTTCGTTGTCCACAACAGCCAGACGTATTCTGACTTACCTTCGCAGTTCTTAAGGATGGACTAGGAGAATCAGAAACACTTTTGAGGTGCCTCATAATATCGTTTATTTATTGACGCCACTTTTTTTGTGTGTACAATCTGATACACTCTGGTGCCCAGACACTGCTTACTTCCAGCCTAGCCACTAACTATTATTTTTTTAAAATTTTGAATTCTTTCTGCATTTCTACCATCTCAGTCTCCAGGACTACATCTCCAACACATTTCCCTCTAGTAATTGGTTGGAGAAAGAAAGGGAATTAATTTCATTGGCTCACCAATTTAAAATTCTTGGAAGTTAAGCTTAATTAATTTACGTGAGAAAGAAACGCCCACAACATAGACATAAGTCGCAAATTTCTTCACTGGAATAAAACCATAAATTTGTCAGCACAAATACCAAACTGAATTTCCAAACATCCGTTTTTCACAATTGGTTAGGAAATTGTCACGACTGGAGGAGGGATGTGGGTAGAAGCGAGGGGGTTGAGGAACGGAAGTCATTCTCACAGCGGGTAGTTTGGAAGAGACTCTGCTAATGTTCGGCTAGAGTTTTGTAACGTCGAGTTAATTAACTGTCGCAAATTGGGACGGAAAGGCAAATTGTCAATAAGGAGAGCTTTGGTGAAATATGTCATTATTGTCTGTCACGCAGAAGGTAGATGACAGTAGGGGAAAGAAACAAATGTTCCCATGACAAATTAACATTAGTCAAACACAATTAAACGTAATTTACATGATATTAGGTATGTACTAGAGCTGTCTGGTACAAAATTGAAATATCTAACAGCTGATTACTGTAATTTAGTGGCCGAAACAATACTCACTGGTATTTATGTATGTAATAATCATCGCGAATACGATTGTCATAAATTAAAAGACAGACTTTTAAGGTGACAATAATTGACTTCATCTTCTGAAAACCTAAGGCGAATTTTGGAGCAGTGAAACATTTAGCGATTTCCGGTTTCTGACTCTCAGGTCAGTCCAAGCAGTCAAATCCTTTGAAAATAGAGCACGTTTAAAGGTGCATATTCTCAGTGGTAAAGTAAGAAAATGCCTGTGCATTGGTTTTTGAAGCTTTTCTTGAAGATTATAGAAGTCTGCCTTTGCAAAAAATGTTGTAATGATTAATATAAGCCTATAATGCGTTTGCTGTATCTGTGCTTAACAATTCACAGCCAAGCGCTTTGATCAACCGTCGCGTTATTTCATTCCGCCAGCGCCAAATACCCGTTTCTTTGCATTAGTGCTGATATCCATGGGAACATTCGCTCTATTTCCTCTGTACTTCATTCAAATACAGTCCCACAGTCACAGATGACGAAATCAGTCATGTTAGATTTATCGATTCATGTGTCCATACTCGATACCTTCTCACAAGACAGGTTCCGGTTCCTCCTTGAACTCGTGTAGGAAGACGACCGATGCGAAGAAAGAAAAGGCAAAGCGTTGAAGTAAAAACGAAATATCAGTAGTTTTAAGTGACCTTGTTCCATACAGTGTTTAAGTGATGACTTAATATTGTGTATGGATGAAGGTGATAATGAATCGGAGGATGGGAGTGTGTTATAAGATGCTGGAAATAATAAAGTAATGGCAGATGCAGACCAACATGATTCCAGTAGACAACTACAGCAGCTACTTCAGAACATTCCTGAATGATAGGACCGAAGCAGATTAGAAGGTAAGTCCAAAATATTGCACAAGAATAGCAGGCATAACAAAAACTCACACCAGCACAGAAATATGTATGGACTATTTCTTCCTGTTTTCCACATCTGTCATTATTTGTGGCACAGACAGACAGGTGTACACTCTGTGGCCAAACCTGGTAGTAAAGTGTACAGGTTTGATTCTTGGTAACCTACCACATTTTTATATGAGATAGTTTTTATGAATCTGGATATTGGCTGGCATCATAACTAAACTTGATGTAGAAGTGTATTGGTCTATGAGAGCGGGAAGAGAGAGAAATGTTATACTTAACCAGTCCATAACGTCGATAGTGCATAATGAAATATGAGTATGTAGCACTGACGAAATTATATTAACGTGGGAAAACCCAAGTACTCGGCAGTAAAAGTTGTCGCACGTCAACTTCGTCCACCACAAACGGCACAGGCACTTGCCTGACATCAAAAGCGGGTCTCGGCAATATGAGGCCGGCCACTAACCGACCGAGCCGTGACACGGCTTTGAAGAAATAAGTTCTTCTTGTACCTGAAGTCAATGCGAAATTTGTGTGTGCTAATTAAACTCCCTGACACACGGTAAAGCCTATTTGATTTCCTTCACACTATAGTTTAGGATATCAATAACAAATAAAATAAGCCCCCAGGACCAGAAACAAGTACAGAAAATCTTGACTTCTCAGAATGAAATGCATCTTCAAATTTACTCTTATGATAGAAGCCAACAAGATGCATTACTTCCAACTTTATTTTGGCAAACAACTGTACATGTTTCGGAAAAACTTAATACTGTATTAAGAGCAATTTGTATTTATCTTACTTGTTATGTTGATTGTCTTGTAGTAAACAGTCAACAGAATTAAGATTCCTGATGATGGACAGTAAATCTGTCCGAAACATGTAGAGATGTTTACCAAGATAAAGTTGAGAAATAGTGCATTTTGTTGGTTTCTATCATAAGAATATATCACGATGCACGGTCCTCTGAATGCCAAATTCTTCAAATTTACCTAAAACAGCCCGCAAAATTGACAGCACCAGTCGACTGGATGGACATACACAAAAACATGAACTCGTAAACATCCCGATAAATGAAAACAAAGTAAGCCCCCCCCCCCCAGAAACTGTAAAGTTTGTAAGTAGATGAAAAGCAGGGAGCTCCATCGAATTCGTCTCTTCTGCGTGTAAAATTCCATTGCACCTTTGTGACTGATGTGTGAGATATCACACGCTAAAGGTAAAGTTGTCACTGTGTAAACCATGAAGTTTCCGATAATAGTGAGCGGTCAGTTTCACGATTCGGCCGCTTAACCCCCACCTAAAGACCACGCGGTATCCCGGTTTTAAAGACGGTGTTTTCTTATGCTTAAGCATCATCTGTAAAGACATAAGGGAAGTGGAGGCAACCTTCATGCCAAACTAACCTGAGTTTTATGCGGAGACAAATGGTCAGCCTTGTCTGTGATATGGGTTAGACAGGAGACAAGGTGGACCCTAGAACTGATATTTTCGCGGTGATGTAGAGTCGGATCCGTTAACCTGTCGGGAAACGAAGTCCTGTATTCAAGCATAAAGTCAGTCACTTAGTGACCCTTCTTATTTTATTGTTGGTTTTCTATTTTTGAAATGCATGTAACAATTTAGTCTACTATCCTGAACGTAACTGACTATTTGTTAGACCCAGGCGCAAATGAGACGATGAAATAAAGATGGATTTTACAAATATAACGTATGGGAAAGCGGATTGGATTTATATGATTCTGGGTATTACAGAGAGATCTTGAGCGCCATAAATTAGGGCGTTTTTTGATCAAAGGACCAACTGTTAGATTCTGAAGGAAGTCTCTCTTCCATGTATTTATGTTTTTGAATGTAGAATTTCATATGGCCTGTTAATCAGGGCCCAGCCAAAGCAATTTACTTAGCTACATGCTTTTTATGAGTGTTACCCTGAAGATGGAAGGAGCATTTTCTTCTGAAATTCCTGAAAATTTCCACAAGACTGCACGGCGTCTCCTTCTAGAAGCCGTTAGTCTCTATAGTCGTTGGGAGAACCCAAAATCTCACAAAATTAATAGAATTGAGTGTGTGGCCTCTGTCCCCACCCACAAATCCAAAATTCTGATCTCAACTCTTGTTCACATTTATGGGCATAGTCATACAAACCTCAGAGTGTAAGCCTTTTGTCAGGCCTATTCATGAACAGCCTCTCAATGGCATGCAAATTGTTGCGCCCTTAAAACCCTTCGGAGAAATTAGCTGTGAAGGTGGGGAGTCATGTTTAGCACAATTAATGGCCTCCTTACATGGAGACTTCTTTAAAACTCTTTCTTAAACTCTGTGTGACTCCGTCAGATCTAATTCACAATCCTTTTCACGCACGCAAATAGAACAATCTTCCATCCCACCAAATTTTCATGGACTATAACACCACCGTTCTGCGTCGTCTCCGAGGGTTTTAAAATCCATTGACAAGTCCTGTATAAAGAAGACATATACAGGCTTTCTATTCGGTTCGTTTACCGGCGGAAAAGAACGCTGGGAAAGAAAGCAATTTAATAGTGAACAACACGGGAGCAAGACGGAGCCGTTGTGCTCATGTCCAGATGTGGCAGGGGTTAAGATAATAGAAGAAAAGTGTCAAAAAAAATAGGTTAGTTTGTGAGGTTGTTACGAAGTCTCTCCCGAGCAGCAGCAGCAGATACAATGCAGTAGTACTCCAATTATCGGACGTTGGTTATCCGCATCGGCTTGGCCCTTCGGGTGAATTTGTCTAGAATTACACAAAACTATCTTTCCTTGAAATTACCGGTAATCTGATCAAGTACAATACAGTGTTGTGCTTCTAGAACCTCAAAACAGGCGTGATGGAAAGGTTTAGACGCATACTGTAAATAATAACAGCTTAACATAAAACTGCCAATTTAAATAATTATCAAAGAAAAATCCAATTATTCAGAATCTATACTAATAAAAATCCAACGAGATGCAACAGTATGCACTCTGATTTATTTTACTGCAAAGTCACTCTATATGTTTCGGGTGTCCACCGCACCCATCATCAGGAGTACTAAAAACTGTAATCGCAGCCTCCGGTACAGGTCATAATATCGGTAAAGTTTCCCGACCTGGCCACGTTGGAGGGAGGTAGCTATACCGATATTATGACCTGTACCGGAGGCTGCAGTAACAGTTTTCAGTACTCCTGATGATGGTTGCGGTGGACACCCGAAACATGCAGAGTGATTTTGCAGTAAAATAAATCAGACCGCATACTGTTTCATCTAGTTGGTTTTTTTTTTTTAATTAATATAGACTTATGATGCACGGAACCGTGAACTCAAAAAAAAAATTCAGATTCTCTGCGAATCCGGATAGCTCGCTGTTCCAATTAATCCGGATAAGTGGAGTGCTACTGTACTTCACTTTTACTTACCAGTCTTAACTGCAACATGATGACACAAACACTGAATTTACACTTTCCTCCATTTCCATTTATATAAGTTTAACGGTGTTAAGGTGAGGATCGGTCGTCGTACAAACAAGGCAAGGGGAAGTGGACCAAGGTTACAAAGAAAGGTCGATCAAATCAACTCGCATGCTCATAAAGGGAAGTGCTGACCGCCATCTTTGATTCCTGGAAATGAAGTCGAGTCTTCTTCGGCAGTACAGGTGGATCTTGGCCGCAATATTACGGAAGGCAGGAACAGCCTTTGATGTCGGAGAGTTAAAATGAGCGGAATAATAGAGTTTATAATAAGCATGTTATTGTCACGTTAAATTGCGTTTTAAGAAATATATTTTTTCTTTTGAAACTTACAGGCATACTGAATGATATGCTATGATGTAAAGACCAGTTAATGACAGTTTGACGTTCAGGTGACAGTGCATCGTGATAAATTCTTGTAATAAAACCAACTAGATGCACTAATTTGTAAAATTTGTTTTTAGAATAAAACTCTACATGTTTCGGACAGTTCCTCTGTCCATCATCAGGAGTTTTTTTCACTGTACAAACAGCAATGGTATATGTCATACGGGTTTGCTGACAGCTTGAAAAAATAACTCCTGATGATGGACAGAGGAACTGTCCGAAACATGTAGAGTTTTATTCTAAAAATAAGTTTTACAAATTAATGCATCTAGTTGGTTTTATTACAAGAAAGCAGTTAATGACGGTATGACAGGAGACTTGAGAGGAAGATCCGTGTAAACGCAACAATTCTCAAAGTTAACAGACTGCGGGGAGTCGGGTCCTGAGTCTTGGGACATGTCCACGAATTCCCGTCTTTTAAGGTCCCCGAGGGTTCACTGCCGTTTTCACAAGAGTCTGCCACTGCACTATACTCTGAGCCAGGCGAAAACAGTGCACACCATTCCTTTAAGATCTGTTAAAAGTTATTTTTCCATCTCTGTCAAAATATTCCACGCGGTTTCTGCAAGCCACAACACATAAAAAGCTACTACATGATATATACTCTATGCTATTAAGTTTAATGAATTTTTGAAGACCTTTTTTGAAAGATGTAAATGAAACATTTTTTCTACTTTCTTTCTTGTTGAAGTAACGTCTTTCGTAATGGACTTTCTCCGTATATTATATTTAGTTTGTGCAGATAATACTTTCGTCTGTTGTGAATATGGTCTGAGGCTTGTCTTTTATTTCTAGTTCTGTAGTCATCGGGCGTCGAGCATGTCCCTTTTCGGAGCTCTGATTGGTCAAAGTTCTTGAACCCTGCTTACATTATCGACAAATTCCCTCCTGCCAGTCACTGCAGCATAAACCTAAAATTAATTCTAAGAAGTGACATCTCCGTTTACTTTAACAACTCACAATTATACGTATTAAATCATTCTCAAACAAAACTACTCTTCAGAACAGAACTGCTTTCTCCCGGGCTATTACGCACGGAGCAGTGGTAGTTTGTTACCGACGTTTCGGGAAAAACTGTCGGTCCAATCTCCCTTTGAGGATGCGATCGATAGGTTGTCCCGAAACGTCGGTAGGGAGTTATCACTAATAGTTGCCTAAGAACCCGGAAGAGCGTAGTTCTCATTTACTTCGAGGCGGGAACTTTAAATCACACACAACGATACTATTATCAATTCATTCACAGCTTTGCACTTTTAATGCTTCCTTCTCACGTTTTTAAAGCGGTGGACGTAATTGGTACGACTGGTGTTGTGTGCGACTGGTTTGAAACGTGTGCTTGTTAAACCTAATGCATTCACACTGATGGTGGTGGCAGCACCTTCCTCCGAAACGCGAGGACAAACCAGAGGTACTACCATAGTGTCAAATCCCTCAATCCCACCGTCATATGAACAACAC
>Ga0131853_10011069_pt1 | contig 16489 bp, 12 predicted proteins | sample TergutLab28metaG_FD_92764 | JGI IMG/M metagenome (GOLD analysis project Ga0131853, IMG submission 92764) | Labiotermes labralis P1 segment gut microbial communities from Petit-Saut dam, French Guiana - Lab288 P1 (version 2) (version 2) | ecosystem: Host-associated > Arthropoda: Insects >...
CCTCCTCCACCCGCCGCAGCGCGGCGCGCCCGCTCCCGTGCATACTGGAGGCGTTTCCGTAAATGTCAAGATCCTCTATTATCGACTCGCGCACTTCCGGGAGCAGCGGGGTAGTGGCGTTGTAGTCGGCGTACACTCTGCGCGATTCCTCGCGCGTCCGAGCATGTTCAGCCATATCTTTCTTCCTTCCTCGCCGACATTTTACCGGCGCGGAGGAAAAAATTCAATTGGCGGGCGATGTTACCTGGAAAGGGAAGGGATTCCGCTAGAATCTCCAGCCAAAAGCAAGAGTAAAGCGCGGCCCGCCGACAAAGCCCCAGTTTGCAAGCAGCGAGGCATATTCGTCAAAGGCCTTTGCGTCATTAGGATCGCTGTACATTCTGCTGCCAAGAGTCTCGCCTCCCCCCAATCCCCAAAACCATCCTAGCGATGGCTCGAATGTAAATCCGCCGCTTTCGCTTGCGCTAATTCGCCAGCCCATTCTTAAACCGAGTTTAAAGTAGCTCTTTTCGCCGCTGTCATTGGTATTTTCGCCAAAGTCGAAAAGAGCGCTAAAACCGCTAACGCCGCCAATTGAGAGATGCGCGTAGCCTAACATGCCGCTCAAAAAAAACATATCGCCAAAGGGAAAATAGCGGCCATGCGCTTCCATGGAAAAAGATGAAATTCTTAGCAAATATTTTTCTTCGTTAGGTCCTACATAGTCCAGCCCGACTCTCATGTGGGAAAATCTTCCCGCGACGCTTGCTCGTGGATGGATTTGATATTCGTATTGCAATCCAAAGCCAAAACCGGACGAACCGTCAGTATCTATTAGAGGTACGAAATTGTCCACTATGGGGCCTATGCCCACTCCGATGATCGTTGGGCCGAAATCGACAGTAATCGTGTGTCTTGGCATTTCATCAAAATTTGCTTGTGAAAAACACAAGCCCGCAACAAACATAAAAACAAGCGAAATGGAAATTTTCTTTATCATCGATTTTTCCTTATTTGCAATAAATCAATCAAAAAATTACCCGCCCCTACGGGCAGGCGCGTAAAAGGCGGAAAACCCCGCCCAATACCAAAAGATGAACCGCCGCGCTAAAGGTCGCCGTTCATACATTATATATACTGCGTCCTTGCGCTTTTGTCAAGCGCCCTGCCTTGCCGACGACCGAAGCCGGAGGCCTAAGCCGACGGAATGCGAAAAAAATTGGTTGAATGGCCTCAAGTTTTCCTTCGAAAGTCCGATACTATGGACAAAGAGGGTTATTGTCGAGCCTAACTTTGACCGTAGGAGGATGCCGCCATGACAATTGCAGCAGCAACATACCAGCCTGTTCAAGGCGTGGATTACGCGCGATTCGAAAGTTTTCAGGCGCGGCCTGCCGTCGCGCCCGAGGTCTCGGGCGCAGGCGCGCCGCAAGGGGCCTCGATCGACGCCGTCACCGTGATAGACATTCTTCTGGGCCAGCTTGACAAGCTGAACGAGCAGCTTGCGCGGGCGGAAACCCAGCTGCGCAGCGCAAGCCATGAAGCGAGGTCCGAAGCGATGGCGTCTTTCGAGCGGGCGGCTCCGCAATTCGCCATGCCGGAAGCGTCCGCGCGGGAAACGTCGCCGCTTGCGCTCGATTATGCCGACATGCAGGACCTAATGAACGCCGCGCTCGAACAGTACGCGCAGGCCCGCGCCGATGTCCAGGCCGCCGGCCTCTTGGAAGGCCCTTTCGCCCAGCCGAACGTCTTCGCCGGAATGCTCTTCGGCATCAACGCCTAGCCGAAACCGTGGCCGATGAAGGCAAAAGCAAAACGCCCCGCGCTCCCAACTGCCTTAAATGCGCGCACTACAAGGTAAGCTGGGATCCCTTTCTGCCCCACGCCTGCGAAATCTTCGAGATCAAGTCCAGGCTTATTCCCAGCATCGAGGTCTACAATACAACCGGCGGAAACTGCCCATCGTTCAAGGCGCGGCCGGCACGCCCGAGATAAGCGCGGGCGCTACGCTTCCATCCATTTAAGCTCGCCGGCGGCAAGATCGATCTCGATCGGCTTGGCTCCCGGCGCGCCATAAATTAGCGAGCGCTGCTTTTCGCTGGAATTGTTGCAGGCGCAGTATTTTTTCGTGCCCGGATAGTAATGAACCTCGACGAAGGGATTTTCCGAATGCCATTCCCGCAGCGCGCCTTCCTTGCCGCAACTCCACAGGATCGCGCGGTCAAGAAGCGCGCCGTTCTCGCTCGAATACGGAAGGCCGCTAAAGTAGACGCATCTTCCGCCGAAGTATTCGTTGGCCACCATATGCGCTTCACCATCCCGCTGCGCAAGCAATGCCGCGCCTTCAAGCGCGTAAACATTGCGCGCGCCCTCGCCAAAATCCAAGGCGCCGACGCTGAAACCCTCGGTAATAAAGTGCGGCGCCACGTCCCTGTTGTACTTGTTGTATCCAAGGGTAAAGCCGTTTTCCTGTTCCACGCCAAGCGCCTGCGCCAACTGGAAAAAACGGCCTTCGCTCTGATGCGCGCTTGGCTCGCCTATTCCGATAAAGCCGCCGCCGGCGGCTATATGCGCGCGGATAGCGCCAATAACGCGCGGCTCCGCCCAGCGCGCGCCGCCGGAGTGCGCCGTGCCCGCGCCGCCTGAATTGATAATCACGTCGATGCCGGCCAGCGCGCCGGGGTTTTCGACAATGTCGTCAAAACTAAGAAAAACCACGTCGTAAGGCGCGCCGGAAAGATACTCGATGGCGCCGAAATAGCTGTAATTTTCCTTGTGATAAAGCCCGTGATGCACCATGTGGTTTCCCCAGGCGCGCATCCTTCCCCAAGAGTTAAGCACGGCGACCTTGGCGCGCGAATGCGGCGCGCCTGATTTGGCGTTTTCGTACAACGCGCGGAACTCGTCGCAAACCTGCGCGACGTAATCGATGAAGTCCGGAAAATCAAGCGCCAGCTTGAGGTAGCCGCCGTAGCCGATGCGGTCTATAGGCTTGCGCAAGATGGCGCGGCGCGCGGTAAGCCAGTTTTGCCGCGCCTCCTCGACGGGGTTTCCCCCCGGCCTGAAAACGTCGGGAAAAAAGTACGGCAAAAAACGGCCCTCGGTGTATCTCACGCCCTTGATGTCGCTAATCAGGCGCAGGGTCGCGCCGTTTCCTACGCTGCCCACGACCGCGTCAAGGCCGATGCCGGCGAACTCGTCCATCCAAGGCTCGCAGCCGATAAAATGATCGCCGAGAAACATCATGGCCTCGCGGCCGGCCTCGCGGCAAATATCGACCATTTCCTTGGCCAGCTTCGCCACCTCGCGGCGCTGAAAGGCCATAAAGTCAAGGTATTCCTTGCTCGGAATCCGGTACTGGCCATTGTAATAACCCTGATCGATTATAAATTCCGGGCGAAAAGCGTAGCCCGCCTCGCGCTCGAACTGTTCGAGAATGTACGGGGAAACAGACGCGGAATAGCCGTACCAGTCAACGTATTTCTGCCTGCGCAGCTCGTCGAAAATCAGCGTGAACTGGTGAAAGAACGTGGTAAAGCGAACAACGTCAACGCCGGGATTCGCCGCCAAAAAGTCGCGCAGGCGTTGCATCGAAAAAGCCCTGGTTTTCGGCTGGCGCACGTCGAAGGTAATCTGGCGCTCGAAATCCTTCCAATCGTTGGTAACGGCGTTATACATGTGAACCGGATCCCAAATAATGTAGGCCAAAAAACTTACGGTGTATTCGTGAAACGGAATAGGCTTATCGATAACAACCGCGCCTGCGCTCCGGTCGTGGCGCCATTCGTCCGGCGAAAGCGCGCGGCCGGCCGTTCGGTCGATAGCCTCCCACCAGCGCCTGATGTCGTCGCGCTCGTTCACGGCCAGAAGGTCGGCGCTGATTCCCTTCAAAAGCGGAATCTCCAGCGGCCCGCCGGCCGAGGCGAAGAAGCCCGTCATAATGTAGACTTGCTGCACTTCCTCGGGATTGGCCCTCGCCCAGGCGTTGTCCTTGCGCGTGGTGTAATAAGTATTGTAGATTTTCGCGCCGGCGCCCTTCAGTTCCTCGGGGAATTCCGTGCCGTCGCAGTCCCGCACCGCGTCGGCGCCCCATCTTTCCATAATCGCCAGCGTCTGAGCGATCACGTCAACGTCCGTGGGAATCGTAACCCTTCCTTTTGTACCCTTCATGCCCCGCGCCTCCTCTTACGGATAGCTTACACCGGAGAAGGGCGCTTGGCAACAACAAGGGGAAGAGGGCGGCGCTTTTATATGGTGGAATATGGAATTCGCGCTTAGCGAGCGGGGCTTCAATGCGCATAGTATGAGCCGGCGAGGGTAAATTGTCAAGGGCCCCGCTCGGAGCTAGAGCGACTTTATGCTTCGGGCTGGAGGGATATTTTTTTCTTTTTTCGAAGAAAAAGGCTTGCGCCGCTTGTTGCGCCGCACTATACTTACAGTATGAAAGCAATATTAGTCGCAATTGCGGTGGCCGCGCTTGCAATGCCGGCCTTTGGTCAGGAACAGGATGCCTTTGACGGCAACAGGCGGATGGCGGTAACCGTGAACCCGTTCCCTATCCTCTATGCCCCGGTCTATGATGGCTACGGCGTAGATCTGGCGTATGAATATGCTATTTTACCGGCGGCTTCGATAAGGTTTGCGTTTAGCTATGCCAGCATCGACCTCGATCCGGGCAACCTCACGCTCGACAATGATGAGGCGACGGCAATATTGCTGAACGCCGGCGTTACCGGGCGCTGGTATTGGCAGGAGAAGTATGTGGAAGGCTGGTTCGTTTCCGGCGGATTCCAGTTCCAGCTGGGCAACCCCAATTCCAATGCGCTCTTCGAAGATCCCCTGGATCTTGACGACGACGAATGGATTTACGCCTTCAGCGCATATCCCGGCGTTGGCTTCAAGTGGATTTTCCCCAGCAAGTACAGGGTGGCCTTCTCTGTGGAGGCGATGGCGAGCATTGGCTTCCTGATCACTTCCACCATGTCGAGGTCCCAGCAAATGGACCTGCCGGCTACCTGGCTTCTGGGCACGACCGGCCCGCGCACTTCCCTTTACCTGGGTATATCATTCTAAGGCGAGCGCCGCTGGCTTAGCCCGATTCCGAGGTTAAGCCGGCGCCGCCTTTCCCAGGGCCTTCCGCGCATCAATACGTTTCTACAAATGGCCCTTAAGGCCAGGCCAGGCAAGGTCGGCGCGCCTGCTCCACGCGGCGCATGGGGAGAAGGGGCTCCGGGGAGCCGTTGTCTCCGCTGGAACGGGTTTGGCATTGGGATTCGAATATTCGGCTGAATCAAACAAGAATAGCGATTATTTTCGTATTTTTTGTCTGATTATTTGCATCACTGGGCTTTCGCTTGCGCCTGACGGGCCGGCCGTAGTTTCCGGCGCGACGTGGTGGCGGGCGTCGCAAGCCAAAGGCTGTTTTAGCTAACGCTGGGTTGCATCTTGGCCGAAATATAAGTATAATGAAGAGCACGGAGAGAATTGGCTATGACAATCCTAATTGTTGACGACTCAAGAATCATGCGCAACACCGTGAAAGGAATGTTCATAGGTCTGGGGCTTTCCTTTACCGCCGTCGAAGCGAGTAACGGGGAGGAGGCCATAACGCTTTTGGAGGCCTTTCCTATCGATCTTGTTCTTTTGGACTGGAACATGCCCAGGCTTTCCGGGATCGAGTTTCTCAAGATAGTGCGGGCAAAGGAAAAATACAAACAGCTGCCCATCATCATGGTCACGAGCGAGTCCGCGAAATTCAGCGTGATAGAGGCGCTAAAGCACGGCGCCACGGACTATATCATAAAGCCAGTCAACATAGGGACAGTCAAAGAAAAATTAAGCAAAATTCCCAGATTCAACGGGTTAATATGAGAGGTGACGCATGGATATACTTGAGCTTTACGTAAAGCCCTTCGTCAAGTCTACGTTGCATACCTTCAAGGACTTTGTGGGCATGGACTTGGTGGTTGGCAACCCGCACTTTTCCGGGCGAACGCTTGTCTTTGACAGGGATATTTCCGCTGTGATCGGGCTTTCCGGCGCCGTTCGCGGGGCGGTGGTCGTTTCGCTGCAGCGGAAATTCGCGCTGGAAATAACCGGCAAGCTCATAGGTTCGGAGCCTGCGGATCTGGACGACGACGTCGTTGACGCCATCGGCGAGATAGTGAACATCATCGCCGGGAATATAAAGCAGTACGTGGAGGGCGGGGAGCAGATCGTCATTTCCCTTCCCACGATCGTTAAGGGAAAAGGCCACAAGTTCGCGTGGCCCGGAAAAAGCTCCAGAATCCTGTGCGTTTCTTTCAAGCACGGGAACGATGCCTTTTTCTTGCTGGCGGACATGGTGAAGGCCTAGCGCGACTGCGCCCGTTGCCGCCGAAGGAATTATTATGAGACATGTTTTTATCATAGACCAAAACATTTTTTCCGGCCAGATCTCGAGGATCGATGCCCTACAGGATTCCATAAGCGAGCACTTCAGGGCGCAGGATAATTCCGACTACATCACTGCCATCTCGAAATTTCCCCGCGCCGCTTTCGGAATCATCCAGGAGCAGATTGACGGGGCGGGCGGCGACACCCTGCGCGTCTACGCTATCGGGGGGGACGGCATTCTCTTCGACTGCCTGAACGCCATCGTCGGAATCGCCGGCGCGGAGCTGGCCTGCATGCCGGCCGGGGCCCCGAACGCCTTAACGCGATATATCAGCGACAGGCGGGGCTGGACTGAGGAGGCCGAAGAGATAGTTGGCCTTGACGTGATCGAGGTTGGGAACAACTACGCCATTTCCGGCTGCTCCGTGGGCCTAGGCGCCGCGGCGGCGATCAGGATAAACGAGTGGGAGGCGGCCAGGCGGGGGAGCTCCCGCCGCGCCTCCGGCCTGCAGCGCTGGCTTCGAAAAATCGCCCTGGCTCACAAGAGGGACGTGGCGGCGCGCCAATACAGGATCGTCATCGACGGGGAGGACTACAGCGGCAGGTACAGCCTTGTAAGCGTGGCGAACGCGCCGGGCTTTGGGCGGACCGGCGCGCGGCTGGACGATTCCCAGCCGAACGACGGCTTTCTCGACGTGGCTCTGTTCAAGCCCGCCGCCCCCCTGTCCACGCTGTCAAGCCACAGGCGGTACGCCGCCGGGAAAATGCCGAGAAACTGCCTGCGCCTAAAGGCGAAAAAGGTGGAGGTGGAATCGGATAGGGCCATGTTCATACAGACCGACGGGGAATACCTTATGGACACCAGCATTTCTTTCGAGGTAAACGAAGGCGCCGTGGCTTTTGTGACGGTCGACGAGCTTACGCGAAAGCTGGAGTCGACCATGCGCCGCGGCGCCGCAAGCGATAGCTAGGCAAGAGGGCGGGGAAAATGGCTGAGGCGAAAATCCGGACCAGACATGAAAACCAAAGGATGTTCTTAGCCGCGAACTTAACCTCGATTGCCGTGCTTTTGGTGGCCTTCGCGATTTTGCTCATGAGCATCGTTGACGAGCAGGGGGCCATAGTGGTCTCTCCCCTCTCGTTTTATTTGACGCCGATTTTTGCCATCGCCATAATAGTGATGGTGGCGATCGATAGAACGGCGCTCGACTTTTCCAAGTGCGCCTTTATTATTCCCGCCGTCCTTTTCGCGCTGACTTACCTGGTCCTGCTCGGCAACGAGCAGTTCCAGAGCGTCACGGTCTTCCTGTTTCTTTCGTTCGTGATCTGCGGCATTAGCTGTCTGTACGCGAATACCCCGCAAACGGTTTTTTACATAGCGCTTCACGGCGCCGTGCTCATGGAGTTGTACGCCTTGGGATCCCCCGTGCTGGGCGTTTACGATCTGTCGATAACGGAGCTTGGCATTTTTCTCAGCTATATGGGCTGCTGCTTTTTCTTGCTCATCGGAACGCGGGCCGCGAGAACCGCCTTTAGGGAAGTTACCGAGGAGGCGAATTTCTTTGGGGCCTACTTGCAGACAACCCTAACCCGCATCGCCCTGCTGGACAGCCAGAACAAGGTGGTTCATATAAGCCAGCCGATGGCGGATCTGGCGCATATCGACGACCTGGGCCTCGCGCGGGGCCGCCCGCTGATCGACATTCTCCCCAAGCGGGAGCTCAAGGCCATGGTCAGCGAGGTCCTGTGGAACGAGGCGCCAAGCGAGGCGAGCTGCGAATTTACGCAGTACCGGAAAAGGCGCCACTTCAAGGCCTTCTCCAACAGCATGATTGGCGAGAGCGGGGCCCTGGTTACCCTTCTGGACGTTACCGATATCGACGAGAGGGACCAGCTTGCCGCGATGAAGGACAACATCAAGGTGGGCTTTTTCTTCATGAACCGCGACTTTGTGATACAGGACAACTATTCGCGGCACCTCGAGGAAGTGCTGTCGGATACGAATTTAAGGGGAAAACGCTTTACGGATTATCTTAAAGGATCCCTTGCGCCCTCCGAGATGGAGTCCACCAAGGATTACCTTGACATGGTTTTCGACCGAACGTTTTCCGTGGAATACCTGGGCGCGATCAACCCGCTCATCGCGTTTCGGTACATGGATCAGGCGGGCGTCAATAAAATTTTCAACTGCGGTTTTTTGCTGGTCCAGCGCGGCAATGGCGAAGCGGTCGTTCTTGTCACTGTTTACGACATAACCGCCAGGGTCGAGCTGCAGGAATTGCTCCATGCGGAGGAAAAAAAGCGGCAGGACGCCATGAGCAACCTTTTCGAGCTTTTCCAGGTGGAGCCGGCGACCTTCGACGCCTTTCTTGAAGACATCGAGCATCAGTTCGGCCGCGTTTACAAAATAATGGGCAACACCAAGCTTTCGGACAATGACATATTGCTGGCGATTTATCAGCTGGTGCATTCGATCAAGTCCGACGCCGTTACCATCGGCCTTGGGAACTTTGGCTCCAAGGTGCACGAAGTGGAAGATCAGATAAAGAAGCTTCTGGGCGCCGAAGGGGAGATACCCTTCGACGACATGCTCCACCTTACGATGGAAATCGAAAAGCTGGTGCAGGAAGGCAACGGCTTCAAGCAGATTTTGGACGGAATAACGGCGTTCAAGCGCAGCGCCAAGAGCCACGGCCCGGAAGGGCCAGGGGAATTTCTGGATTCCATGCGCGACTGCGCCGAGCGGCTGTCGCAGCAGATAGGAAAGAAGGCGCGCTTCGTCGCGTCCGACATTGACGCCGCCGCGCTTGAAACGGGGCACCGCGAGGTTATCGCGGAGGTGACGGCGCAGCTTATTCGCCACGCGCTTTTGCGCAGCATCGAGATTCCGGACAAGCGCGTCTCCGCCGGGAAATCCGAGGCGGCGACGATACGCCTTTCGATAAAGCAGGCGGACGGCGCGATCAACGTGCAGGTGGCCGACGACGGCGGCGGGCTTGATTTCGACGAAATCCGAGAGGAGGCGCTGCGCAGGAAACTTATCCGCGCCGAGGACTCCGGCGATAAGAACAAGCTTTTGGGCGCGATATTCGCTCCGGGCTTTGGCGCCAGCGCGAACGACGGCAATGGAGTGGCCTTGGGACTCGTTCGCGATTGCGTGCGCAGCGCCGGCGGCACGATAAAAATGAAAAATGAACAGGGCAAGGGCATGGCGTTCAGCATTTCCCTCCCCGCGGCCAGCTAAGGGAGACGCGATCTGTGGAAATCGGCATAGACAAGCGGCAAGCGGGCAGGTTCGCCATTGCGAACGCGTCCGTAATCGCGTTGACAGTGTTTCTTGGCGCGATTTCCGCGATAGGCGCGGCGGAAGTGGGCGCCGTCGAGACGCTCGTGACAAGCGTGATAATTTCAACGGTGCTAGTGATTACGATGCTGAGGGTTTTCAGATCGTTAAGAAACCTGCCAAAGTTGGCCTTTGTTGTGCCCGCGGTTTTGTTCGGGCTCAATTTTATAGCCCTGCTCATGAACGCAAGGTATGAGACATTCTTTTTGATTGCATGTGTATTCATATGCGGGCTCAGCTCCCTTTACGCAAGTTTTAGCAGAACGTTTACCTATATTATGATGCAGGCCGCTGCGATTGTTGCGCTCTATCTTTATGGCGTTCCGATTTTGGAAGAAGGCCTAATGCCCGTGGAGATCTGGGGAGTCTTTTTTCTGTTCATGTTTTGTTGCGCCGTTTGGGTTGTCATCTCATGGAACACCACAAACTATTTCGGCAAAATCCTCGCCGCGACCAATTCCTTCAGCAATTACCTGGCCACGACGCATGACTTCGTTGCGCTGCTGGATGCCGACAACAGGGTCCTTTACATGAGCAAGCCCATGTCGGATTTGGCGGGGAGCGAGGGCAGGGTGGCCAGAGGACGGCCCTTTATCGATCTTTTCCCAGGCAGGGATCTTAAAACCCTGGCCGACAGGATGCTTGGGCACAGGGATTTGCACGAGGAAGACTGGGAATTTTCGCTGAACGGGAAAAAACAGCACTTCCGCGCGCTGTCCAGCACGATATTTGAGCACGGCCAGAAAAAGGAAACCCTTGTCACTTTGCTTGACATGCCCCACGTGGACGAGCGCGACGAGATCGTGGCGATGAAGGACAGCCTTCAGATAGGCTTGTTTTTCATGGACAGGAATTATGTGATACAGGAAAATTATTCGCTTTTCCTTGAGGAGGCGTTCTCGCTTTCAAACATCGCGGGGAGAAGTTTTATTGAAATTCTTTCCGGCTCTCTTTCGGCCGCCGAGCTTAGCGCCGTCAAGGATTATTTTGACATGGTTTTCGACGACGCTTTTCACGCCAACACCCTTCGGGAAATTAACCCGCTTCACGAGCTGCGCTACGTCGTTTCGCAGAACGTAAAGAAAATATTCAACTGCGAATTTACGGCCGTTGACCAAGGGGAAGGCGGAATAGTCATCCTTGCGACTATTTACGATATCACTTCGGACGTGGAGTTGCAGGAGAAATTCAACAGGGAGGAAAAGAAGCGCCAGGACGAAATGAGCAACCTTTTCGAGCTTTTGCAGACGGATCCATATATCATAGATTCGTTCCTCGAGGACATGGAGCACAATTTCGCTCTTATCAATAGAATTTGGTCTGAAAGCACGTTGTCCAACGCGGAATTGCTGCTGGAAACGTACCAATTGGCGCATTCGATAAAATCCAACGCCGTTACCGTGGGGCTTAGCAACTTTGGCTCGAAGGTGCATGAGCTTGAGTCGCGAATAAAAAAGCTGCGCGCCCTTGAGACGACTCTTCAATTGCACGATATTCTTGGGCTGGCGACGGAGGCGAAAAAACTTACGGATGAAAAAGACGCAATCAAAGAGCTTTACGAACGCATAAAGATTTTCAGGATGGACGATGGGGAGGCCTTAAAATCGAGCGAGGAAATCTTCATGGAATCGCTTCGCATGACCGCTCAAAAAGTGGCGACGGACTCGGGGAAAAAAACTCGTTTTGTTTCCGCCGGAATAGACATGCAGGTAATCTCCTCCGGCCCAAGGCGGCTTATAAAGGAAGTGCTGGTGCAGCTTGTCCGCAACGCCGTCGTTCACGGCCTTGAAACCCCGGAAGAAAGGCGCGCGGCCGGGAAAAACGAAACGGGAACCGTGCAGCTTTCGATGAAGCTTGTGGACAAATCCATTCACATACGGGTGGCCGACGACGGCAAAGGAATCGATTTTAACAAGATCCGCGACAAAGCCCTGTCGATGAATCTTATCAGCGAAGAGGATGCTGACAATAAAGGCAAGCTGATAAACGCGATTTTCCTTCCCGGCCTTAGCACGGCGGACAGCGATGACAGCATTCACGCCGGCCGTGGCGTCGGCCTTTATCTTGTCCACGATAGAATCCGCGCATCCGGGGGCAGCATAAAACTGCAAACGGAATTGGGCAGGGGCACCGCTTTCAATATCGTGTTCTCCGTAAACAGCGTGGATACGATGGAAGACTATTAACAAAAAAACGGAACAACTACTGCGAGGGTATAATGAACGAACGGCTTGCTTCGATTCTGCGGCGCTTTGAGGAAGTGTCGCTTTTAATACAGGATTCCGAGCTCACGAAAGACCAGAAACGCTACAGGGACACGATGCGCGAGTATTCGCAGCTTGGCGATGTCGTCGCGGCGCGCGACGAGGTCGAGGGCCTGGAAAAGCGGCTTGACGAGGCGCGTGCCTTGGCGCAGGAGGAAAAAGACCCCGACATGCGCGAGCTTGCGCGCGAGGAGGCGCGCGAGCTTGAGGCGCTTTTGCAAGGCGCGCAGGACAAGCTCAAGCTGCTTCTTGTTCCCAAGGATCCCTTGGATGAAAAAAATATTATTATGGAAATACGCGCCGGAACCGGAGGCGACGAGGCCGCGCTTTTCGCCGCCGACCTGTACCGCCTGTATTCCCGCTTTGCCGAAACGCGCGGCTGGAAATTCGAGATAATGAACTCGAACGAAACCGAGCTTGGCGGCATAAAGGAAATAGTTTTTTCGATAAGCGGATCGAACGTGTATGAAAACCTGCGCTACGAATCCGGCGTTCATCGCGTGCAGCGCGTCCCAACAACGGAAACTTCCGGCCGGATCCACACGTCGGCGGTAACGGTGGCCGTGCTTCCCGAGGCCGACGAAACCGAGGTTGACATAAAGCAGGAAGACTTGCGCATTGACGTAATGCGCGCCGGCGGCCCGGGCGGGCAGAGCGTCAACACGACCGACTCCGCCGTGCGCATTACGCACTTGCCTTCGGGCGTTACCGTTCATTGCCAGGACGAAAAGAGCCAGATTAAAAACAAGGCTAAGGCCATGCGCATCTTGCGCTCGCGCATATACGAAATGGAAGAGGCGAAGGCCAACGCCCAGCGCGCCGAGGCGCGAAAGACGCAAGTTGGATCCGGCGATCGTTCCGAGCGAATACGGACGTACAATTTTCCCGACAACAGGGTTACCGATCATCGCATCGGCCTTACCCTTTATAAACTGGATCGTATAATGGAAGGCGAGGCTGGCGAAATTTTCGACGCGCTCAAGCTGTCCGCTCAGGAGGAGCTGCTGCGCAAGTCAAGCTCCGACTCGTCGCAATAGCATGACCATTGGCGAAGCGCTTGCCGAAAGCAAGGCGCTTCTTTCCGGCGCTGGCATCGAAAACCCCGCGCTGGACGCGGATCTTTTGCTGGCGCATGCGCTGGGCGTAAATCGAAGCGCGCTTGTGGCGGCGCGCCGCGATTCGGACGCGCTCAATCCGGAAGCGCTCGAACGTTTTCGCGCCTTTATCGAGCGCCGACGTTCCGGTGAATGCGTCGCCTACATTCTTGAAAAAAAAGAATTTTTCGGCCTCGAATTTTTTGTCAACAAAAATGTTCTTGTCCCGCGTCCGGACACGGAATGCCTGGTGGAGGCGGCGCTTTCGCGCCTTGCCGGAAAAAAAACGCCTAATTTACGCGCACTGGATTTATGCGCGGGATCCGGCGCCATCGCGATCGCGCTTAAAAGCCAAAGGCCGGATCTCGAGGCCTGGGCCACGGACATTTCGCAAGGCGCGCTGGAAGTGGCAAAAATCAACGCCGCGTGCCTTTTGCCCCTCGGCGCGGTACATTTTCGCCTGGGCGATCTTTTCCAGGCTCTTTCCGCCGGGGACGCGCGCGCGTTCGACCTGATAACCGCGAACGCGCCCTACGTTCCCGACGGCGAAATCCCCGGCCTGAGCGCCGAGGTTCGCGGCGAGCCGATTCTTGCGCTGGACGGCGGCGCCGACGGGCTGGACATCATCAGAAAAATCGTCGCGCAGGCGCCGCGCTTCCTTCTGCCCGGCGGAAGCCTGATGCTGGAAGCCGACCCGCGCCAAATGCCCGCCATCGCGCTCATGCTCGAAAGCGCCGGCCTTGAGCCCGGGGGGGCAATCAAGGACCTTTCCGGCCGGGATAGGGCGCTCGAGGCTTTTCAAAAAGGCGATTAACCTTTATCATGTTGCCGTGAAAGAGCTTGCGCTGGCAATAGAAAAGATTTTCTCCGATGGTGGCCTTCCGGCCGAAGGCAAGCGCGAGCGAATTATGGCCGCGCTTGATTTGCCGGGCAATGAGGCGCTGCAAAGCCGTTGCGTCGGCGTCGTGGGCATACTGCTCGATCTCGGCATGGACACAGACACTGTTATCGCCGCGCTTATTTTCGAATGCCTTGATGAAGAAACGCTCTTGGAGACATTCGCGAATGTTGGCTCCGCTCATGCGCTTGTCAGGAACGTGCAAAAGATCAAGGGCCTTAAAACAGGGGTTAAGACGGCGCACGAGGCTGAAAATATTCGTAACATGCTTTTTGCGCTAACGGACGATATTCGCGCGACGATTATCGTGCTTGCGCAAAAGCTGTGGGACTTGCGCGCGTTTGAAGGCGAGGACAATGAGGAGCGCAAGGCGGCCTCGCGCGAATGCCTTAATGTATACGCGCCCTTGGCCGACCGCCTTGGTATTTCCTGGATCAAGGCCGAAATGGAAGACCTTTCGCTAAAGTTTCTCAACCGCGAAACGTACCAGCAAATAAAAAGCATAGTTTCGCAAAAGCGCGACGAACGCAGCCTTTTTCTGGAGCTTGCGCGCGAGGCGATAATCGTTTCGGCGAAAAAGGCCGGCATATCCGTCGAAATAAAAAGCCGCGCGAAACATTTTTATTCTGTTTACATGAAAATGAAAAAGCGCGGCAAGCCGGCTGACGCGATACACGACCTTTCCGGCATGCGCGTTTTGTGCGACTGCATCGAGGACTGTTACACGATGATAGGGATCGTGCACAACTTGTGGGAACCTGTTAGCGGTTCTTTCAAGGATTATATCGCGAAGCCCAAGCCAAACGGCTATCAAAGCCTTCATACCGCCGTCGTGGTTGAGGAAGGCGCGCAGGGCCAGGAGGAAGCCGGCGAGGAAGGCCGCCTGCTTGAGATACAGATCCGCACTAAGGAAATGCATCAGATGGCGGAATTCGGCGTTGCCAGCCATTGGCTTTACAAGCAAGGCCAATTGGCTGACGCGAAGGACGAAGAGGACAAGACGCGGGCCGTCGCGATTGTCAATAAAATGAAAGATTGGAAAGCGAGCGCGCAAGTAAACGCCGGGGATGAGGCGGAAAGCGCGGACTCGGCCCTGCTTTGGCTGGATGGAATCAAGCAGGAGCTTTTTAGGAAGTGGGTTTACGTGTTTACGCCGCAGGGAAACGTTCTAAGGCTGCCGGCCGGATCCACGCCCATTGATTTTGCGTATCAAGTGCATTCGGCGGTTGGGGATCATTGCATGGGCGCAAAGGCCGGGGGCGCGATCATTCCGCTTAGCGCTCCGCTAAAAAACGCGCAAGTGATTGAAATACTGACAAGCCCTTCGGCGCATCCCAATCTTAATTGGCTTGTGATAGCGAAATCGACAAAGGCGCGCAACAAGATACGATCCTGGCTTGAAAAAAACGACGAGTTTTTTATTGCCGAAAAGAAAAAGGCCGAAGCCGCCGCCGAGGCCGCTGCGGCCCGCGTTATGGAAAGCGCGCAAACACAGGCGCAAGCGCAAGCCCAAGCCCAAGCCCAAGCCCAAGCCCAAGTAGAGCCGGCGCCGTATATGCAAAGGGTTATTCAGCCTTTGTCGAACGCCATGCGCGTAAGCGTGGAAGATCAAAAAAATCTGATGATACGTTTTGCGCGCTGCTGCAATCCCGTTACCGGAGACGAAATAGTAGGCTATGTTTCTCGCGGAAGGGGCGTGATAATTCACCGAAAAAATTGCCGCAGCATTTTAAGCAATCCTGATTTTGAATCCAGGCGAATTGACGCCGAATGGGAAAATGCCGATTCAACCTTGCTCCGGCGCTTTAGGGTTGAGGCGAAGCAGACCGCGAACTTTTTTTCCGAGCTTGAAGGCGCGATACGCAAATGGCAGGGGCATCTTATCGAAGGCCGCCTTGAAGACACCGGCGCGAACAGGCTTATCGGCACCTTCACCATGCAACTAACGAAGGCCGACGATCTTAAGGCCGTGATGAAGGGCATTCGCGGCATACCTGGGATTGTTAGCATCCAGCCCATAGATTGAGGTGCAACGCGGTTTGGATTGTGTGGCTTGGATCTATGGGGCGAGTATGCGTGGGCTTAAGATTCCAGCTGGCTGTTGGCAGGGGATTTATATTGCTTTAGAGCCTCTTGCAAAACTCGGTTAGTTTTGCAAGAGGCTATGCAGTTTCTCGCCCTATGGGCTACGAAACATGCATTTTTTAGCGGCTGCACTTGCCAACCTGAAGTTTTGCAAGTGCCTCTCTATTCAATAATTTTCCAACTGCCGCCTCTATTTGGGCCATCTCGCGCTATTAGGTTATTGTCTTTCATCCGGTTCAACTGATCTTTGACCGTTGCGGGAGAAACGCCTATTAAATCCGCTATTCCGCGTATGCTGATTTTTGGGTCTTTCTTGATAATATCAAGAATTTTCTGGCTAGTTTTCGGGGGGTATTTTCGAGGGGTGTTTTCGGGGGGGGTTTTCGGGGGGTGTCTTCGGGGGGTGTTTTCGGAGCGCGTGTCCGGGCGGGGTTTACTTCTCATCTCCGTA
>Ga0131853_10011072_pt1 | contig 16488 bp, 9 predicted proteins | sample TergutLab28metaG_FD_92764 | JGI IMG/M metagenome (GOLD analysis project Ga0131853, IMG submission 92764) | Labiotermes labralis P1 segment gut microbial communities from Petit-Saut dam, French Guiana - Lab288 P1 (version 2) (version 2) | ecosystem: Host-associated > Arthropoda: Insects >...
ATTACTTGAATCATGTTGCAAGGCTGCAGGCTTCTGCCATGGTGTATCTGATATATCACTCTTCTGGAATGTTGCAAGTGTAGGTTGGTAGCTGGCTACCAAAATTTCAGGACAATGTATTGGTCCCAACTTCAAAGTTAAACAGTCCAAGAAGAGTTACTGGTAGCACTGGTAACCACTATCAACCTAGACCGAGCAACATCCCAGACGAGTGAATGAATTAATGGTGACCAAACTGACACCACAACTACACTAAAATCCCCAGTCATATGTAAACACAGAAGTAAAATTGTACAATAAGAGGTTACAAAGTATTGTGTCTGCTTACAACCATGCAAGGGTCCACAGTATGTCTACAGAGAGAAGACACCACACTCAGCATGGACTACATTTAAACAAGAAAGGAAGAGACTGGATAGTGAACAACATAATGAAAGAAATTAGAAATTGGAAGGCATCATGCAGGGTGTCTTCACCTATAGAATTACCATGGAAGACCGAAATGAAGGCTCTTGGGAATCAAGTTTCACCGGTTACAGTTAGTGTTGAAAAGGAAGACCCGAATCCTAGCCGTAAGAATGATGATCATCACGAATCCGAGAACAGTGCTGCAAAAATGGGTTCTCTATCTTAATCTCAGACGGATGTGAGATGTCTAGGACAGATATCAAAATTAGATGATGGCCAACAGGAAGAAATAGCATAACACTACGCAAATCAACTAGACTGAAGCAACTTCCATCAAATAAGTACCAAGATGTTTTATGTTAGAGGAATGCTATCAATTAAGGGGAAACTATGTATCCAATAACAAAAGTGAACAAAGTGTTAGTGGTGCAAGTGATAATAGGAATCTTTTTGACGAAACATATTCAACATCATGTGCAAATGTTTGTAGTGAAACCACTATGTTAGAGGATTGCTGTCAGTTAATGGGAACTTATGTATCCAACAACAAAAGTGAACAAAGTGGTAATAGGAATGTTTTTGATAAAACATATTCAATATCATATGCAAATGAATCCAACAACAAACGTGAAAAATGTGTTAGTGGTGCAAGTAATAATAGGAATTTTTTTGACAAAACATATTCAATATCATATGCAAATGTTTGTAGTGAAAACACTTTACTAAATGATAGCAGTAATATCTTAACAGCTTATCAAAAATTAAGTACAGAAGCAACACCCAAATCCAAACCTAAAACTAAACTTAATTTACCTCCTCAAAATAAAGGCTCATTACCTTTAACTGTTTACCATCAAAATATATGAGGTCTGAGAGGGAAAGAAATGGAGTTGTTAAGCCAATTACACCCAACTTTCCCTCATATACTTTGTTTTTCTGAACACCATATGAAACACTTAGAACTGCAGAGGTCACATTTTGACAACTATAAATTAGGAAGTAGTTACTGTAGAACGATGTACAAAATGGGAGGTGTATGTATATTGGTGCAGGGAAGTTTAAATTATATAAGACTAGATCTAGAAAAGTACTGTCAGGATGAAGAATTTGAAGTTTGTGCCATCAAGGTTCACTTAAATACAAAAATTGTATGTATAATTACTATCTACAGAGCACCTTCTGGCAATTTTGATCTATTTCTATCTAAATTAGATGCTGTTCTTAGGAATTTGTATACTGTTACCCTGGAATACATCTTTTGTGGTGACATAAATATAGACTATCTGACTGACAGTGATAGAAAAAGTCGATTAGATGCCTTATTAACAACCTACAATTTGACGAGTATAGTGAATTTCCCAACTCGAATTCAAAATAATTCTGCTACTGCTATTGACAACATCTTTATTGACACTTCCAAAATGGGTAATTATACTATATCTCCAATAATAAATGGGCTATCAGACCATGATGCCCAATTTATAACACTATATTCCTATATTATGAGAACACCTTCAAAAAATTATAGGTTAATTAGGAACATAAATTACCATACAATAAATGATTTCCTCACAAAGTTAAGCTGCGAGACCTGGGATACTGTATTTTCTACAGATGACGTCAATATAAAGTTCAACTCCTTTCTGGACACTTATTTGAAAATGTTTTATTCTAGCTTCCCTTTAAAAAGAGTTCAATTCAACAAAAAAATAAAAATTGGATCACTTTAGGAATTTTAACATCTTGTAAACAAAAAAGAGAACTTTTCACTGCATGTAGAAACAATAGCAATCCAGATCTCTTAAAGTATTATAAGAGTTATTGTAAAATCCTGTCCGCTGTTATCAGGGAAGCAAAAAAACAAAATTATGCAGACAAAATTAAAAAGACCTCGAACAAGAACAAAACAATTTGGAATATAGTACACTTAGAATCTAATAAAACTGATAATACAGACAAAATTAACATTTTAAATATAAATGATATCCCAATCAGTGATTGTCAAAAGATGACAAATGAATTCAACAAATATTTTTTAACGGTAGGTAAAAACATCAACATTAAACAAAATAAAATTAATCCCTTCAATGTAGATAACATTACCCCCCTTCATTACTTAACTCAGTCGTTAAAGAATCAGTTTCCAAATATTAATTTAAAAACTGTTTCTACTAAAGGGATAAAAATATAATAAAATCACTTGATCCCAAAAATTCCTCGGGATACGATGGAATATCTACAAAATTGCTAAAAATAAGTTCCCCCTTTATTATCTCACCGTTAACCCACATATGTAACAAATCTATATCCTCAGGTACTTTTCCAGACCACTTGAAATATGCAGTCGTCAAAATTTTATTTAAAAAGGGTGATAAAATAAACTTTGTAATTATAGACCAATATCTATTTTAAGTTCTTCTTCAAAAGTACTAGAAAAAGTTTTATACAAACAGCTTCAAGACCATTTAAATAAGCATAGTATTTTATCACAGGAACAGTCTGGGTTCAGATCTGATTCCACAACAAACAAAGCCATATACAAATTAACCAGCGAGATTCTGAATGCTTTAAATAGTAAACTTATAGTAGGTGGCATCTTTTTTGATCTCGAAAAAGCTTCTGACTGTTTAAATCATGATATTTTATTGTCAAAATTACAATTGTATGGTGTAAATGGCAAAACCAGATCATGGTTTTTATCCTACCTTCAGAATAGATATATGAGAGTTCAAATAAGAGTTGAAAAATCGAATCAAACAAGCTCCTCCACATGGAAAAAATTAACTAATGGGGTTCCCCAGAGTTTGGTTTTGGGTCCACTTTTGTTTCTTATATATGTCAACGATTTGCCGAAAATCATAAATGACCATAATATACCTATATTATTTGCTGATGACACAAGTATAATAGTAAAAAGTCCTACTTCAGATGATTTCCAAACCAGTATGGTGATAGTGTAAATGAATGGTTTAAAGTAAACTCACTTTCAATTAACGTTGAAAAAACCCACTACATCCAATTCAAAACTAAAAATAAGCAATCACTCAATATAAACATTGTCTGTGATAATAAGTCTATAACACCTGCAACTAATATTAAATTTTTGGGCATATATTTACAAGATTCTATAAACTGGAGTTGTCACATTGAATATATAATCCCAAAACTGAGTTCTGCATGTTTTATAATGAGGAGTATTAGACCAAACATGCCAATTAACACTCTGAAAACTGTTTATTATTCTCATTTCAATGCAATTATAACTTATGGCCTGCCTTTCTGGGGTAATTCACCCCACAGCACAAAAATATTTATAATGCAAAAAAGAATAATCAGAATCATGATGGGTTATAGAAATAGGGTCTCATGTAGGAGTCTGTTCAAAAGATTAGGTATCTTGCCTCTTACCTTGCAATACATCCTTTCGCTAATGCTTTTCGTAGTTAAAAACAAACATTTTTTTTATTTCGAATTCAGAGAACCATACTAAAGGTACAAGGCAACTTAATAACCTTTACCATCCAATTACTAATCTTACTGCATACCAAAAGGGGGCACAATACATGGGTATTAGGATTTTCAACAATCTCCCCCCATACATTAAAGAGATATCCAATAATATCATGAAATTTGAAAATTGTCTAAAAAGATTCATACACATACATTCTTTCTATTCCCTGGAAGAATACTTTCAACACAAATTCCGTACAACCTGAAAATGTTTTCTCAGCCACTCATTTGTATTAAATTGTTAATAAGTGTAATCTATGATCTGTGCTTTACTACCTATAAATGCTGACTTTTATCTGATAAGTTCCTCGGTTTATGACTATGTATAAAACTGTCTGTTGTAGCTATGGCTGTCCTATGTAATCCTATATGCAAACCTTGATTCTAGAATGAGTGTAATTGACTTGGAAAGAGCTAGAATCCTAAGATCAATGTATTTTATACTTTTATATTTATACTTTTACACTTTCATATTTTATCTGACATGTTCTATATCCTAAACTTTTGAAATTGTTTGTGGATCTATGGAACATTATACAATAAATAAATAAATATCATACAATCTTCCCTCTGGACTGTAGTCTTCTGGGTTGTGACACATTGCAATCTTCTAGGTGGGTACTGATATTTCAGAGAAATATACTGCCTAGTTTCAGAGTAGAAGTGGGTAAATATGAATATGAACCCTAACCACGTACTGTTGTAAAAACTGAAAACTTCTATCATTGTAATTTTGGTCTTACTCAGAGAGTCACTTTATTCTTACATAACTGACACCTTGCCACAAGACTTTTCGAGCAACTGACAGTTATTTAGCTCTACAAGAAATATCCTAGTCGTTCTGGAATTCTAGAAATGCAAGAGTTCTTACAGAAGACCAGCATTTAACCCATTATAAGCCAGTTCAATCCAATCCATGCCCACATATCCAAACTTCCTGCCTTCCGCATTCATATTGTCAGCCTACCTCAGCCTCCTGCCCTATATGGCCTCTTCACTTGATATTTTCCAACCTCAACTGCATGTGTTTTTATAATTTTGCCCTGATGCACTTTATGTTTTGGAAATCTTATTTCTTCAGTTTGTCAACCTAAATATAATTCACACGGGACAAGGTACGAAACTCCCCTTTATCTGTCTTCCTCCAGACTTTCGTTACTTATTTCTTAGACTAAAATATCCTACTTTGGACTTTGTACTGAAACCTAGACATCAATCCTTTGTTAAACAACGTTCATATTTACTGTACTAATCATAAAGCAAAGATTAAATCTGAAAAACAGCAAATGTACAAATATTCCATACCATTCATCAAACTGTCGTATAGATACGGCATATCAAACCGGCGGAATGCGAGCCGCATGTGGAACTCTTGAGTTCTTTTGGTGGCCGCACAGCTTTTCAAAACAAGCTGTAAGAGCTGCCCAAACATTACAATTTATAGAAATAAACGTTCAATTCGATGACATTGTAAAATCTGTTAACAAATTCTAAAGAGTAAAATTTCTGTCCACACAATCCAAAGCACCATTGCGGGTCTGATTTGCACCCCACCCCCTCCCCTTTACCGCAGTCCGTCCCGGCGACCACAAACCACCACAAAAATTAATTCGACTTTTTCCGAAGGTGTAAAGTTAAACGTCATTATTAGAAATGTAAAAAATATGACACGTCAACGCCAAAATATAGAAATTATAAACTGTGCGCATTAAAATCCGTTTTAAAAAATAACCCTAAATCTAAAAAAATACATCTGCAGTTGAAACGAGTTTTATATTGGCCAGTTTAATTGCAACCAACTCAAAACCAGTCACAGAAGAATTTTTTGTTGTTTAATTAGAGCAGATAAAATAATCTGTCCGGAAAAGGTACGAGAATTCGAGAACATGGACACGTAAACATGATACTGCAAACGAAGGAACAATTATTCTACACGACAGAGGCGGATTAAAGCACTGATGTAACTCCTCCAATGACCACAACAACGGCCTTTTGGGAAAAGACACTGAAAAAATACTCGGTAGTAAAATTCACGGTTTTGATTTTATTGTTATCGAAAATATCATGAAGGGTAACCACGATTTTAATTGTAATGTGGATCCTTCCAATTATTTAATTACCAACTTTAATAATACGTTTTAAAGTATTAATTGGAAATATGCAACAACTTATGAAATTAATAAGATTATTAAATCACTAAGGACTAAAAACTCGTATGGGTATGATGAAATCCCCCTAAAAATTTTTAAATTAAGTGCCCCTTTTATCATTTCCCCCTTAGCCCATATTTGCAACAAATCTCTTTCCTCTGGCGTATTCCCCAAAAGACTAAAATATGCTATTATCAAACCTGTCTATAGGAAAGGAGACAAACTTCTCACTGCAAATTATAGGCCAATCTCTCTTTTAACATCCTTTTCTAAGATATTTGAAAAACAATTATATTCAAGATTATATAAACACAAATGTACTAATAACGTACTAGTTAAGGAACAATATGGATTTAGAATTAATAGTTCCACTAAGGCTGCATCCTATGATGCAATTAATGAAATATTAAAAGCTTTTAATAATAGATTCTTAATAGGAGGTATATTTTGTGACCTCAAGAAGGCCTTTGATTGTGTTAACCATAGAATTTAGCCTGTAAACTTCAGTTTTATGGACTTAAGGGGAAATTCTTAACTTTAATACAATCTTATCTTAGAGGAAGATACCAGAAAGTACTTATTGACAAATTTAATGCACGAGAATGTTTCATCTGGATGGGAAAAAATTAGAAATGGAGTTCCACAGGGTTCGATCTTGGGCCCATTGCTTTTTCTTATTCACATAAATGACTTACCCATGGCATACTAGCATTATAATAACTAGCCCTAATCAAGAGGGACTTCAAATAGCATTTAACAAAACACTTTCTAATATAAGTACATGGTTTAAAGCCAATTTCCTATCGCTTAACCTTAAAAAACATATTATTTACAATTTCAAACAAAAAATCACATTGGCAATGCATTAGATATTAACTACTTGAATAAACCTATAGCTAATCTTCCATACACAAAGTTTCTAGGTGTGGTGGTTGATGACACTCTAAACTGGAATAACCATATTGATAGTTAATTTCAAGATTGAACTCTGCATGTTATGCAATAAGAGCTGTTAATGCAATGCTGTCAAGGAAAGCCTTAAGAATGTTACATTTTTCATATGTTCATCCTGTCATATCATACAGAATAATTTTTGGGATAATACCCCTAATAATATTAAAATATGTAGAATGCAAATAAAATTTTTAAGAATTATAAATAAGTCAAAGAAAATTGTTTCATGTATAGAACTGTTTAAAACAACAGAAATTTTACCTCTCTGTTCTCAACATATGTGGTGAATAACAAACATTTATTCACAAAAAAATTAGAATTTCATAACCACGCCACTAGATCTGCTAATAATTTTCATCTACCCACTACCAATTTAACTAAATACGAAAAAGAAGCTTATTATACAGTAATTAAAATATTTAATTATCTTCCAGCTCACATGAAGAATGTAGCAAATGAAATATGAGTTTTTAAAAAGACCATAAAGAGATTTCTTCTTAATAACTCATTTTATTCTATTGACGAATATTTTAATGCTAATAATGATATATATTTCTGATTGTAATGATTTCATGATGTAATTAATATGTTGTTGTACAATCATTGTATTATAATTGTCTTCTGTCATTTGACATCTGTGATTTAACAGATACATTGTACAGCACATTATGACTATTTCCACATCCTTTGGTTGTAGCTGTAAATGGATAAATGGAAAATAAAGAATGATGATGATGATGATGATGAATACACCAGGAAAACCCATGTGGTAAAATAATAAGACTATGGCACAATTTAAAAAGAGCTACGTCAATCGGTAACTTTATTTGTACCCGAGGATTAGATACCGACACTTCTTTTCTTTTCTTCTCGACATTGGCAGTGAACATGAAGAACTGCCATACATGTATTACACTGAAATTCCAGCCTCAATGTGTTAAAAGGCATTATATGATTTTATAAGTAAAATTATTACACTTTTGAAAATCAAACAAAATACTAGGATCAAATATATGATATGGTAACAAGTTCTTGCATTTTACATAATATTAGAAAGCAACTAAACTATTTAAATGTAAAATTACAAGGAAAAGACTCATTAATAACACCGTATGTATATAAAAGCTTTGAAGATAAATCTTCTGCTCTCGAAAATACAAATAGAAAATAAAAATTTATTATATTTAGAAGCATGTAAATCACTTAATTTGCACCAGTCAAACTTACAGTTAAGTTATAACTCAGAAAATACTGGAATAATGAAAATTGAATTTTAAAATCTATTTCAAGATTCTAAGCTCTCTGACATGAAATTTGTCATCCTCAGAACACCACATAATTTTGAAGTATATAAGGCAGGTGAATATATACAAATGGAACTACTAGTCCTGCAATATGATTGTTCTCAAAGAAAAATTTGAGTGACACTCGTGTGTGAGGTTTTTATATAAAACTTACCAGCACATCTATTTCTGAAAGTTATTAAATTTGCTTGCCAAATATGTATGGCGTTTGATAGCACACATTTTGGTGACCTGTAGTTTTTCATTCATGAAACAAATTAACAGCTCAGAAAGATCATAATTAACATTTGTCATTGAATGAAAATAACCAACACAAAATTTTAAACCTGACAAAATTAGCTAAGCAGATATAGAAGGTCCTGGGCCCCTGGAAAATGTTCACTTTAGATGTATGACATTAGAATAGTACCAAACTTGATTTGGATTTCCCCACAAGATCTCAAAATGGTCATTCTTCAGCAATAGACAATATTTTTGTGGACAAATCTAGAATACAGTCGTACGAGATATTTCCTTTGGCAAATGCATTGTCTGACCATGAGGCTGAATGCATAATATCGAATAAATTTTTTCCTGAAATCAAGGTTAAGAATGGTAGACATAAAAATAAATGTAAAGTTAGACTAATTGTGAGTCAAACTGTAAGTTATTTTCAGGAACAACTATTACAAGAATCCTGGGAAAAAAGTTTTTTCCACTAAAAATGTAAATAGCAGTATTAACAAATTTTTTAAATACATTTTTAATTATATTTGAAACTAGTTTTCCCTATACATATTTGAGTAATGATGGAAATAAAGGTTGGATTACCCAGGGCATCAGGAAATCTTGTAAATGCAAAAGAAGTTTGTGTTTCATTAGTAACAATAATGATAACTTAATGATAAAATTATATTATAAAAGCTACTATTCCATTTTAAGGAGAGTGATTAGAGAAGCAAAAAAAGAATATTTTAAACACCTAATTGATACATCAGAAAATAAGACAAAAACAATGTGGAATATTATAAACAAGGTAACAAGAAAGGCTGAGAAATCCAATCACTTACCATACTAATTTAAAATGATTAATTTTTTAATATGGCGGATGATTTACAAATACAAACTGATAATGACATTTCATTGATTTCACTTATAAAGAATGTTTATCAAAATGTCTTCTCACAGATGAATATAATTCCTGTAACAGAAGGAGAGATACAAAGTATAATATGTTCCCAGAAAGCAAAAGATTCAAGTGGGTATGATGGAGTTTCAACAAAGACACTATAGAAGTGTAATTCATTAATTAGTAAGCCTCTTGCTTACATTTGTACTAAATCTATTCAGACTGGTGTTTTTCCTGACAATCTTAAATATGCAATTGGGGATTGGTCCAGCATATCAGATTAAAGACCTATTTCTTTATTACTGGTTTTTTCAAAGATATTAGAAAAGACTATGTACAGTAGATTAAATCAGGATCTAAGTATAAATAATACACTAGCTATGGAAAAGTATGGATATAGGAAGAATCGGTCAACAAACATGCAACTTATACACTTATTAATGGAATACTTCAGGCTTGGAATAGTAAATTACAAGTTGTTGGAATTTTTTGTGACCTCACTAAGGCTTTTGACTGTGTAAATCATTGTATAATAATAGAAAAATTAAAATATTATGGGGTTAATGAAACAGAGATTGGATTAAATCCTATTTACACAACAGAAGACAAAGAGTTAACATAAATGTTAATAATGTTTAAAATTACACCTCTACATGGGAAATAGTTAAGTGAGAAGTTCCACAGGGATCAGTTTTGGGGCCTCTGCTTTTATTATTTATATAAATGATTTGCCAAGGCACATCTACCGTTTTACCAATGTTGTATTATTTGCAGATGATACTATTATTTTAATTACAGAAAAAAATTATGAAAATCTCAACCAAAAGATTAGGCTTACTTTAGATTGTACCAGCAAATGGTTTAAGACAAATCTATTAGTTCTTAATTTAATGAAAACAAACATAATTAAATTTTCTCCTTCGCATTCCCTTCATTCGCAGATGATGAGCATAATAATAACTCTATAAGCGGGGTCCCTGATACAAAGTTTTTAGGTGTACAAATTGACACTCATTTAAATTGGAAATGTCATATAGATTGGATTTTGCCAAAATTGAGTACTGCTGGTTTTGTAATCAGACAGTTATTTTATGTACTAAATCTGAAAATGTTATGAACAGCATACTTTGCTTACTTTCATTCAATCATCAGATATGGAATTATATTTTTGGGCAATGCAACTAATAGTTGTAAGGTTTTCAAATTGCAAAAAAGGGTAATAAAAATTGTATGGAGCAGAACCAATAGCATCTTGTAGAGATTTGTTTACGAAATTTGAAATCTCACCTGTACCATGTCAATATATACTCTCTTTGATGCTATTTATAAGAGATAATCCAAATAATTTTCACACAGGTTTAGAAATACATGGACTGCTTACAAGAAGTAAAATTCAACTTTTCATTCCAACTGCAAACATCACAAGTGTTCAAAAAGGAATTACCTGTTCTGGTATTAAAATATATAACCATCTGCCCAGCAATATTTCAAACCGTAAGAATGATAGGAAACAATTTAAAAATGAGGTATACAGGTATCTTTTGAATAACTCGTTTTACTCTGTCAGAGGATTTTTGGAGTTCAGCAGAGATAATTAATTTGATAAATTGTTTTTTGTTAATTTGTATTTATTATTTTATTATTATATTATGTACAGTATTTGATTTTGGAGACAGTAGTATTGACATTTGTTTATTGTACTGTATTGTGTTCATTTGTTTTGTTTGTGTGTTATGTGTTTTTTTCGGACAGGTTACATATCCAACTCTTGTATGGCAGAATTTGTGGACCTACGAAATGATATGTGTGTATGTATATATGTATGTAATAATGTTTTGTGGATAAAGAATATCAGATTTGTTTGGGATCAACAACAAGGCCTTTAGAGTAATCTGAATCTGGCAATCTTCGATCCACCTGTCCTTCATATCACAGTTTTTTTCTCATAGGTTAATCTTGTAAACTGTTGCTTGTTTTGCTTCCATGGATTCTATCCTCTTGCGAGACTTTGAAGGAAATCAACAGTCTACAGCATATGCAATCAACACCGAATCCCATCAGAAGCAGACATACCTCATCCATGAGCTAACTGTCCGAGGGTGCTATTTGGGTTGAAAAAAATTCTGCACTTAACTCACAAGCATCTTCCTGGGAAATGACATTTCTGGCTTTTTCATGCCATCCTCCTCCCAGGCAGAAGAAATGAATGTCACTACTTCTGTGATTTCTGTTCCTGTTCCATGACTGCCTGTCTGTTTCTCTCTTGTGTGTACCCTCTCCCATTACCTTTCATCAAGGAATGGTGCAATGGATTCCATAGGCAGTAGTCTTCAGACACTCTGTACATACGTATGTACATACATACATACATATGTACGTATGTACATGCATGCATACATACATACATACGTACATACATACATACATTACAGTTTCAGCCCTGAAACTATACTACACTACACTACACATTTCAAATAAATGACAAAAAAAAATTCCATTGGAAGATAACAATTTAACTGATATTGAATAAGTATTGTTTATTTTACATTTTGAATGTTATTATTGATAAATATGACTAAGTTACAAGCATATGTTTTATGCCATGGTATAACAGAATATTGCTATCAAATGGAAAGGTATGATTTTCACTTTAAGAAACTCATTCCAAATAACTTATCACTAACCATAATAAACACAGTATTTTTTTCTCACAATAAGAGGAATGCCTTCATCTTCACAATTACACAACAAAATACAGCACAAATAAACAGCTGTAATATCAGTGTAGAGTTAATGACTTAATGATCAACTGAACTATAGTATCAGTCAATATGAATGGTGAATCAGTACAAAAGTAGAAGGATGCAGTTATCTCATGTAAAAATACTGTTCGACAAACTGTGAAATACCACAAATGGCTAAGTAACTAATTAATATACTAGTTCCATGCAGCAGAATCCTTCTTCAGAAGCCAAAGAGCTGCTCAGTTGCTCAAGAATTATTCATTCTCTATGAAACGTAAAGATTTTGCACTAAAAATTCGGTCCTCATAATTCCAATCTGTTTCTTTATGATCCGTAGACAGTTTAATCAGACTACCATGGTACTAGGAGCAAGTACTTGAACTGGTAATTCATTAACAAAGGTAAAATATTTCGAATCATTGTAACTTTCTGTTATAACTTAATTTACTAATTAAACTTAAAAATACCAAACTTAAGTACTTCCTTTATATTTTTGTACCGTGCACTGTGGTACAATTATGTAATGTTAACCAATAAAATGCACTTTTTAAATTAAAATTTTAATTCAATTCTTCTTTTCTTCTACATGTTTCGAACATTTTATGTTCATCATCAGGAAGTACTATCTGACACCAATTTCACCTGATGTGTTACAAGCATGGTTTATTAAAGTGTCAACATTCTGCAAGCAATGCACATTATGTACATATTTCACAACTTAAATAATTTACAATTTAAAGTGTGTATGTAGCACTATTGAGAATTTCATATAAGAAGGCAGCTTCTGAATGCTGACATTAATCAGGCAGTTACAGTATAAAACCAGGAAGATTATCATTAAGGTCTGATGGTTGATGATGATGATGATGATGATGATGATGATGATAGTGGTGGTGGTGATAATAATAAAAATAATGATGTGTGGTAAAAATGGTTTTCCTTGGTGACAACATTTCATACAAAACTAATCATGTAGAGATGTCAAGTTTTCAAAACACCTATACAAAGTGTCTCAGAAAAAAACTCGAAGTTATTATTTATGGATGCAAAGAACAAAATACAGTGAAGAGGGAAAATTGAAAAAAAATGTTGAGATTGATATATGGATCAGCATAATGGAATACAGTATATATTTCAGAATGAATGAGACAAACTAAATACAACAGCACAGTACATTCATAAGATGATGTCTATGAACAGTAAAACAAAATACAGGTTCCTCTCACTGCAAATAGTAAGACTTTATATGAGTATGGTCTACAGTCTTGTCTGCACTGCAAGAATGCTGAGGACACCATAATTATGTGCCACAATTCCTGCAAATTACCAACTCACTCAGCCTACACAAAAGTTTTTACATAATCCCATATAAAAAGTCAACAGTGTTAATCACGACTTACTGGTGAACACATCTCTAAACCCACAGACTTGGGAAGCTGAAACACTGCACAGTTTACACTGATTCATGAAATACTGGAATGGTAAACAGCACTGTAGGAATTAACATACATGGACCGTGTTGCACTGATTAATACAATATAACTCAGCATGTTCTGGTTTTGGTGTTGCTATTTACAATGTTCTATTTTCTTTGGGTCACTAAAAATAGGTCCTCTTCAAACCATGCAATTTCTTTCTTGGACATCCTGTATGAAACGTAGCATAATGGAATATGGTTTATCATCTGGACCACCAGTTCTCAAGCAAAAGTATGCTACTGCATGATTCAGTTCAAATAATACTGTAAATGTTCAAAAATGCGTGTGGATCACCATAACCAGAATACAAGTTCAATCCAAAACTTCAGTATTGCCTTTATTCTAGGCAATCAAGAAAAAGAAATTTCTCAACTAGAATAGCAATTCATAACAAATTAAACTGCATCCCTTCTAATGTTTGGTAATATAGAAATGGCATGTGGTGGCCATGCTTGAAAATAACCGGCCTTAAAATTATCAATAATGTGTCTAAACAAACCGAGAGAGCAATACAAAATTATTTTCTTTCAGTTCCTTATGTTATGCAGAAAAAGATTACTTTTAAAATAGGATGTTTTACTACCTCCTCTGCAGAAGAACATATTTTATTTGTTTAACAAAATCAAGTGTCCACTTAACATTACTTTCAAGAGAGTTACATGTGAGACACAAGTCTAAGAAAGGGATTTATTTAGTGTTTGAGCAGATCAGTATAATATAGATGTCCCACCATTTCTAAACAGTTAAAAACTACAATGAGTCTCTTTTATTGCTGTCCTGAGCACCAAAGTTGCCATGAGATGTGGGGTGTTGTAGGCTTTCTATGCTGTAAGGCTGCTGTGTTCAGCAAGATGATGAACAAGAGACCCTACACTTGTGAATATACTTTCAACAAAACAAATTGTATATAAGATAAGGTCACTAACAGAAAGTTTCTTTAAATAGGAGACAGACATGAAAAGGGTCAAGAACATTTATACTGACATGTGTTTGTAGATTATACAATTGTCAGTGCTTAGTTATGGTACCAGTGACCTCCATAGAGTTGTCCACAGTCTCTTGCCAGCAGTTAAGCCTCACCATCCTTGTTCCTCCACTGAAAACAAATGATCAGAAACTTTAGAATAAAAACAGAAGAGTCACACTGTTAAGCATTTGCAATTTTCAGTAGTAGTTATTATCTAATTAATAATGATAACAACTAAAGCTTTGGTTGTACTGAAATATAATGATAAGTGAAAACTACTAAAACTAGTCATATACCTGTTCAAATTTAAGGGTCAATTTTTACAACAGTCATCTCTGAAAACTTCTTGAGATGAGAGCTATTTTACAGTGGTTGATATACATAAGAACCCTGACGATAGAGATGTTCCTTGAAAAGTTGATTTCCTTGAAATACCTGACATTGCTTTCAGCCCAAGATGATTTTATCAAGAGAGAACGTTATTATGAAATGAAGCACAACACTTGTCTACACTACAAGAACTAAGTTATTATAATGATTATAGGATCTGAGCCAAATTAATGGTGATAAAGTGAACAATGTCAGGCATTGGCCTTTTTTTGAAAAGTCCCATACTGTTTTGAATATGTAGTGGAAGAACAACTTTTGTCAGGTACTGAATGTTCATGGGATTGAAGATGTTAGTCATACAGAAATACAAACAACAGAACAACTACTATATAATATTTTAATGTAAGAGGTACAAAATAATATAAGGACTCTTTGATAAATAAGCAGACTGTACACTCTCACAGTGTTTGACAAATAAGTGAACTGTACACAGCACAGAGCATGATGACCAGTTTATTTGGCTTATGGCCCATGGTAGTTGTGACAGACATCCCACAGTTTCACAAAGAACAATATGACATTACATTACATATAACCTCACAATCCCCTCCGATGGTAACTACACCTTGTCGTGGTGGAGGGGCTTGTGAGTCCCAGTAACCCTGAGAGCAAAGCCGGTGGTAGCACTGCAACCAGCAGGGTCTCCCAAGCCAGAGAGGTCAAGAAGGTAGAAACTGGACGAACAGAGATACCTAGAAGAAGGGAACTTCGATAAAATTCCTCCGATGCCGGACGCAGCATCATCAGTAACGACTTGAAGTGCAGAGCAAGTGATGCTTGAGATGGTTCAAGATTGTATAGCAACAGGCATGGCCAGAGTAGTTTGAATGGCTGTTGTACTGTGATGTGGAAAGCAAATGGAAAAACTACCACATTATTGCAGCATGCGCTACAGCACGAAGGATTACAAAGAAAAGAAGAAGGTACATCATAGCTACAAGATTGGAACGTGGAATGTAAGAACCTTGAATCGAGGAAGCAAATGGGAATATTTGAAAAAGGAAATGCAGAAAAACGGAGTGTCTCTTCTAGGTAGCAGTGAAGTACGATGGAAAGGACAAGGTGAAATAAGAAGTGGTGATTATACATTGTATTATTCTGGAGGTGAACAGGCTGAAAAAGGTGTGGCAATAGTGGTGCATAAAAGTACAGTGAGAAGTGTTGTTAAGAAGATTGTTTATAATGACAGAATCATTGGTATTAAATTACAGGCAGAGCCGATAAGTATTTTGATGATGCAATTGTACATGCCAACATCGGAGCATGAAGGTGATGAAGTGGAAGAGTTGTTTGACACAACTGAAGAAATTTTTAAAGAAGATGGAAAGGGTGACACAAACACCATCATAATAGGGGACTGGAATAGTGTTGTTGGAGATGAATCGTATAGGAACACTGTTGGACCACATGGCCTAGGAAGAAAGAATCACAGAGGTCAAATGCTTATTAACTTTTGTGAAAGAAATGGACTGAAT
>Ga0131853_10011073_pt1 | contig 16488 bp, 16 predicted proteins | sample TergutLab28metaG_FD_92764 | JGI IMG/M metagenome (GOLD analysis project Ga0131853, IMG submission 92764) | Labiotermes labralis P1 segment gut microbial communities from Petit-Saut dam, French Guiana - Lab288 P1 (version 2) (version 2) | ecosystem: Host-associated > Arthropoda: Insects >...
TAATTACCTGTTTCTTTTTTAAGTTTGATGTTTGTGGTGTTTTGCTAAAATGTGTTTCTGTACTCCATTTTCAGGTACAATTAGGTAGAAGTGCTGGATACTTTACATTGAAAACTATGCACATTTCTGCTTGCAGTTCTGTTGTAAATCACTGAATATGCTTCAGAATAAGAAATGTTTTGAACACAAACTGCAGAAATGAATGCAACACAATGTATACTGAAGAAAGATTTTCTAGAAGTGTTAGTTTTTGGGTCTGATTAAACAATAAAGAGTGAATATGCAACAATTCTTACACTGTATGTATTTTGTCACTTTTTCTCCTTGCATGTATGTAGAGAATGGTTCTGCAGCTCACCCAGCCTCTTGTGCAGTAGGTACAGATCATTGTTTTCCAAGGGGTGAAGTAGGTGGAGCATAAAGTATAGTACTTGCCTTCCTGCAGGGCTATAGGCTGTGTGTGGAACTTCTCTTGGGCTCCATATGTCCTCATGACATGATGTGAAGATACACAAATTATGTCCCCATTCTTTCTTGTTACTAAATCTGTAGTTACTCAATAAGTGTACTAGAATTGTGTCAGAGTATCGCATTTATTTTAGTTATTGTATATGTCTGAATGTTGTTGTAATTATTTTGTTTTACAATACAGGATAAACGATATCCAGTTGATAATGTGGAAAGGAATCAGCTTCAGAAATGTTTGGACATCTTGCAACATTCAATCAAGGTCACTTCATTGCAAGGGATGGTGGAGCGTCTTGAAAGTGTTACTAGGCAGCTGGGGTATGTTAACCCTCATTCCTGGCTTGAGCTTCATTTAACAGTACTATTACTGTCAGTGATGTTGTCATTGTTATCATGTCCTGATCATTTTGATCATTGACTGATTAACTTAGAATGCAAGTGAGTGAGTTTGTTGTGAGCATGCCCAGAAATCTTTGAACCCCTCAAGCAGAAGTGTTAAATGCTGCACCCATCGTGTTACCTTTCAGCAGAGCCTATGCCATCTGTTGTTTGATGTGCATTCCTGACAGGTATGCAAAAAATCAGTCATTCAGTTTCATGAATTTTGTGGCAGTTCATCCAAACACTTTTAAATCAATCTCTGGTGTCAGGCATCTGAGGGATGTTCAAACAGGCTGTTCAGACCTTCCACAGAGTTTACATGATTGCTCTTCAGTGAGCACTTGACATTAAATTCTTTGTGTGTCCAGTAACAACCCTGTCTGGCTTAATTTATGCACAGTTGTACATATAGTTTTCCTGTCTGGAACTGTAACATTCTGAAATTTATCCTGGAGCTTTCTCCTGCTTTTACATGCAGAACCACTTGTTATGTATAGGAACAGATGTTGCAGTATCTGACATGTGGTATGTGTATACAAGAAATAACACACCAGAGTGAATGACTGCTTATCATACAGGTCAAGTATAGTGATGGACATGAGAGCAACATAGGTATCTGGTAGTTTCAGCTGGATGGTCCAAAATGCTTCATGGTTGTACTATGTGGGAAAAACATGATTTGCACATTTTTTAAATGTGTATTTGAATTTACAAATATTCATACTAGATGTGAAGGGTGTTGTGTGCAGAGTCAGTTTGTGTATTCCTACATAGTGTGGTTTATAAGTTTAGGACTGATTTTTTTTAAAATAACAGAACTAGAACGATCTATCGGCCAACCCACTAACTAAGTACTATCAACCAACATCTCTTCACACACCGAGTTTCATTTGTTTATCTTCAACAGTGTACGAGTTATAACTTGTCTTGTAAAGTCAGTTTTCTTTATACGTCATGGAAGGCGGAAATGAACAGAGAGTTGCCATAACATTTTGTTTCAAAGACGGTCTTTCTGTGACGGAAACACTAGTATTGGTGCAAAAGGCTTATGGGAATGAGGTTGTGAACTGATCAAACGTTTTTAGGTGGTATTCTCGATTTCGAGACAGAAGGGAGCTGGTATAAGATGACGAGAGAGATGGCCATCCAAAATCGACTTGAACTGAGGTAAACATTGCTGCTGTTGCTGATTTGGTAAAAAATGACTGTGGAATCGCATCAAGAATGATAGCAGAATCTATGAACATCCCCAAGACTGTAGTTCTTTGGATTCTGTAAGAAGATTTGGGAAAGAGAAAGTTGTGTGCACATTTTGTTCCACACTCCTTAACACCTGAGCAAAGGGAAGATCGAGTCACATCTTGCCAAGATATTATCTTGTCGGCCGATGCATACAAAAATTTTTTTAACAAAATTATTACGGGAGGTGGGACCTGGTGTTTTGCCTATAACTGATACAAAGCAACAGAGTTCTGAATGGGTTGGTGAGACATCCCCTCGGTCGAAGAATCTGAAATTGCAAAGGTCCTGCATCAAGACCACGTTGATAAATTTTTCAACTCTCAAGGTGCAGTGCACAAAGAATTCGTACCAGAGGGAAAAACAGTAAATGTAGAATTTTATAAAGCAGCAATGGATCGCCTCCTGAAGTGCATTCACCGGGTTCATCCAGCTGCATTCTGCTCTCGAGATTTTTTCTTGTTGCACAATAATGCACCCGCCCACAAAGCTGCAAGTGTTTGCCAATTTTTGACCCAAAAAAAGTTTCAACCCTTTATCATCCCTCATACTCTCCAGATATATCTCCACCAGTCTCTGTTCTCCAAGTTGAAAATGAAGGTAAAAGGACTTCACTTTGTGGATGTTGCTGAGATCCAAGAAACCTAACTAATGAATTAAAGAAGGTCCAAAAAGAGGAATTTTCAGCAGCTTTTCAGAAACTGTATGACCGCGCAAAAGCCCATATATATGCCAATGGAGCTTATTTTGAATAGAAAAAAAAAGTGTCTTTGATTTTAAAAACAATCAGTCCTTAAACTTTTGGACCGCAGTGTGTATTCTTTCTTTGGTTTAGCTGTATAGAACACCAAAAATTGTAAGAAAAATTCTTTGTCTGTGATGCAACAGCCTAATATCACACCTGGGCCTCCTGTTGAAGAAATGTCACATTACGAAGTTTGAGTTATTACGATTAAGGCCTACTGGCATGTGATATCTTGCCCATTGGTAGAACGGTACAGAATTTGAGAGGAATCTGCACCCACCATCTTCAGGGCAGAGGAATGAACTACTGCCATGCAGATGAAGGCAGCAGTTTCCACCAGAATGTTAGTACTCTTCTATCATGGTGGTACAATTTTAAATATCATCATACTACATTTTAATTGAATGCTGTTTCATTTTTATGTGGTTGAATATGTTTCAACCAATATGTTCTAAGAGATTTGAGGTGTTGATGAGTCAGTACTGGTTCAGCCTACACTAGGATACCACATCACCAACAGACAATCCCGCTACATAACACCAGCACGCCTCAAGTCAGCCTACACAACGCAACAAATAGTTGCAAGCTCCTGAAGATGGACGTATTAACGTCTGAAACAGGTTGAGCAGCAGATAATAAAGCAAGTGTCATCTAGTTGGTCAACCTTTATTCAAATAACATTACAAGTACAGATTGTAATTATTCTAACTCTGCTTTAGTAGTGAAGTACAGTGACAAGGGCAGTGTTAATTGTCGGTGAAAAGGAGGTCTGTGCTTGTATTAAATACATTCCTGTAACTTCTCAGCAGAAAATAGCCAAGCACTTTTCCTTATTAAATAAGAAACCCATCATTCTGTGCTGTTTGGTGATGCATTTAATGAAGAGTATATGAAAAAATAATCTAGTTAGTGCTAACATAAAAGCACTGGAAGTTTGAAACGTGAAAAACTGGAGGAAGCAGTAGTAATATTGTTACACTAGTTAAATGCTGAAAGTTGTACAGCAACGTATGAAGTGATTAAGGAAAGGGTGAAGAAATTGGACAGGAGATGGGTTTTGCAGGCTTTACATACAGCAGTGAGTGGTAACACCACTTGAAAATGCATCGCAGATTATCACATCATGTAAAACAAGGAGAAACAGCAGAGATAAATAAAGAATCTGTGAAAGAAAAATTGATGCTAAGGAGGCTCAAATATGTGTTGAAAAAATCCTTCAGTATTTTGAACAGAACAGTGACAACAATAACATAATATATCGTGTGGCTCTGGACATTGCTGTTTCTAAAAGTGAGTGGGGTGAAAGTTCAAACAAAAATTGAGAAATATTTGACACCAACAGAATGAAGAGGATTTGCAAGTACTGTACATACTACTGTGTTAAATGTTCTTCTAATATATTCTAATTTTGTAATTCTTTATGCCATTTCAAGTAATTTTATGAATTTAAAAAAGTTGACTGTATTTCAGTTTACAGGAACCCTCAGTATACCATGACACATTGTGGTGAACAAAAAGTGCCACTGTTTGGGGGTTTGATCATGTCTGCAGGAATTTGAATCATATCCACATCCACAACCTTACTTTTTTAGATGAAGTTTAATATTATTCTTTCTTATTTTCCTACATATCTAACAGATGTCTTACCTGCAAGTATTGTGATTAAAATCTTCTATAAATTTCTTATTTCTGCCATGCAGTTTCTGTCTCTGCCTGTCTTGTCCTCCTCCCTGTGATCACCCTAATTTGGTGAAGAGTGCAAATTTTGAGCTTATTGTCCTGCTGTCTCTCTCTCACTCTGTATTATGGGCTCAGATATTCACTTCAGCACCCTCAACATATGTTCTTTTATTGTGAAGACTAAGTTTCACACACACATATATAAAAAGGGTAAAATTATAATCATTTGATTTATGGTATATTCCAGCCCCTCCAGGCAAATGCAAAGATATTACTTCAAATCAGGCCGTTACAGCTTCCATCCATATCCTTTCCATATAAGTATTCACTGATTTTATCATCTGATGCTGTATAAACCATGAATAAATAACATAATTGCAACTTTTCTGCATTGCTGACATAAGTGTCAATTCTATAGGTTAAAATTTTCACCTGGTGGATCGCCACTTGACTGGTTTATATCATCAGATATGTTCTACCTGGAAGTGATGTTAGAGTCGACAGGGGGAGTCAAAGATGTCAGGATTCATCATGAGGGCAAAGTTGAACAACAAGTGAGTATGTTCTGTATTAGATTTGAGGTTATTACAGTGTTAAGTATTACAATTAGAGTCTTTTGGAATGTGGATAGATGGGCACTAATGTTTCATAGGAATTCAGTCCACACTATAAGACTAACAAATGCACGTATGGAAAATGTGTTTTATCACATGTTATTCATTATCGACATGTTTTGACTGCTGTCACCTTCATCACCAAGGTAATTTACAAGATTACAAGGAGTCGAAACAAACTGTTGAAAGCATAGGTGAACCACTCATTGTTACAAAGCATGTCTTAAACTTCCAACATGGTCACTGATTGTCAGCTTATTAACTGATAAAATATGATAAAATGAAATTTATTTAAAAACTTTGTCTATTGACTTATGTAGTTCATGTTCACCCTGTAATAGAATTAAACATAATACAGCTGTAAATATGTCTGTTAGACTTATATTCATAGCTGTGTTCTTTTTAATTTTATTACAGGGTGTGCATTAACTACACAAAGCAATACACACATTTTTTAAAGACATTTAATTTTATCAGATTATAGTAGTTAAAAAGCTGACATTCAGTGACTATATAAGAAATATGAGACGTGCTTCATAACACTGAGTAGTTCACTTATGCATTTTAACAGATTGTTTGGACTCCTGTAAACTTGTAAAGTACCCTGATGATGATGGCGATGACAGTCAAAACATGTCTGTAATGAATAACTTAAGTTAAACACGTTTTACATATGTGCATTTGTTGGTCTCATTGTGTGGATTGAGTTGTCAGTTTAATGCATGGACATGAAATGTGTTAAACGAGTTTCATAGGAGCATTGTGCCTCTCTTCAACTACTTTCTCCTCAGAAACACTCATTCTGGGAATATTGCTGGTCAGGATCAGGAATTCTGAACAATTGATGCAATAAAATTACACTTCAAGGACTGTTTGAAAGTGAATGACAGAGGGCTGTTCTAATGACAGTGGAGGTGATAATTTAGTTTCAGACTGAACATGTGTATGGATCAGGTCACCAGGGTGGTCAGTCAGAGCTTCACACCCAGTGACCAGTGTGTTAGCAAAAGGTGCTATCAAGTAATTCTTTTTAAGTTCCAATGCTGTCACTGCTTGTGTCTGTGTACAGACTACTGGATATTGTAGTAGTAATTATAAACTTTAGTGCTCTGTGTCTGTTGCTACATATTCCACTATCTGAAAGCTTTCATACTTAACCCCACAGTTTAACACCATCATTAGGCACGTGGTTTTTGCATACAAGAAGGTTGCATATGGGTGAAGTTGTGCCTGTGCTTTGCTATGAAGGCTTATCATGCACTGGAGTTGCAGCTCCATGCATTGTTAACCTGAGTGCTAGATGGAGGTGAGTGGTCAGTTTCATGCCTTCTATTTTTCTGGGATATGATGCTGTATACTCTGGTAAGGAGTTACCATTTACTGTAGTTGTGTATCTGGATAGCACCATCATAGACAATCACTTGTATGGTGTGCTTTACCTTATGGACCTAAGGGTCCTGTCAGACTTTGGACACCCGTGCAAACATTTCATGTCAGTGCCATAGCTGTGATGCTGTAGCCTGATTCAGTAAATTGTAGCCTTATGTTGGTAGTATTGCAGGCTGTGTGGCTCCACCAAGATGTTTATTGACATTTCAGACATTTCCCCCAACCTAAGATGTTGCTTTCCATCAAGCAATAATCTTATGTAAGTTTCTTACTGTCAGCAGATTGAAACAAATTATCGTTGCTACAGTTGGCTGGAGTGTTTATCTCTCACTCTCACTGTCTGTCTCACACACATGTATGCATGCACTTAGACTAAATAAGTCATGACATTGAGTTATTGTGCAGTAAGGCTCTGGACTTACGTACTTTTTTCTTATAACTGGAACACTTGCCATACTTATTTTCATGATTTTTCTCAGCTCTGTGCTTATACAGGCCATGAACACTTAAAATTCTCTACAATTCATCATCCTTTGGCCATCCTGCCTTTTTATAGTATGTAATGAAGATACAAACAGCATTGTAAAATAAAGCATTTTAGAGCATTTTATTTCCTCCTGCATTTCTTATTTATAAAATTTATTTTATTTTTATTGTTATTCATGACATGTAAAACAAACAAGCCACATTAAGTGTGTATTTGTAAGGTACTTGGTTCATGTCTTGGCTTGACACAAGGACTGTTCTAACAGGTATTTGTGATGTCTGCAGTCATTCAAGGGAAGTCCTTGTATCTGCATCAGATGAGGCCACAACTACTGCTACTTGATTTCCAATTCACTATTCATTAACTGTGCTTTTATTTGAAACTGATTATGAACTACTTAAAATAGAACTGTGTTTGGAGATAGCTGTCTTCTGGAATGTGATGCTTTGTAGACTGCTACAAGCATCTTGATGTTTAACAGGATTATGCAGCTTCCTTCTTCAGGATCTACCAGAGTACATACTGTCACACCTCTGAGACAAGAGTCTTTATATTTACTGCCATGAAAATGTCAAATCTCATTCTGTAGGAAATTGTGTTGGATATCTTTGTGAGGTGGTAGCACTCCTTCATGTTTGGGAAGTCCAGTGTACAGATCAGTCACTGGAAACCAGCTGTTCTGACTGAAGTTTTTTTGGTGGCTTTCTTCAGTTTTGCCCCAAAAAGGCCAGGATAGTACCTCAGATTGCGACATGACCACTTCCTTCCACACTCGTTTAATGTCTTATCCATTAGTCATCATATTATTCAGGTGAAGCTGCTGACAGCATTTTTAAATAAACCATAAATACATGTTATTTATTTACTGTTTTCTTCTACAGAGTTGTGAAGAACTGGTGTTGTGCCTTTCAGTAGGAGACTTTGCTGACTTTACAGCACAGTTAGAGGGTCTGGCATCGATCTATCAGTTAAATGCCGAAAAAAAGGTAAAATGCAAGGCATTTAGTGCATTGCAGAGTCTGGAAGCAGATTTGGGAACTCTAGCCACACTCCAGTCTTTTATCAAGGAGCCTTTCAATTTGGTTCACAAATCACCTGTTGGCATTTTGGAAAAAAGGCGTGGAGGTATGTTTTTTAATAAAGAAACTCAATCCTTTGATCTGACTTTGCTTAAATTACTGCATTCACGTTTGTATTTAGATACACACATTTTGCTAGAGTGGAGACCAGTTGTGGCAGCATGTCAGCTAAGATCTTGATGTGGCAATACACAAATATACATTGTAACATTGCCAGCCTTTTTCTGCTTTGAAATGGTGCATGCATATAACTTTGGCAACAATGCAATTGTATAGCTGAGTCATGCTACAAAAAATTGTTGTGCACAGTTTAATTGTTTGAGGATTCAGTAGATGTGCTTGCATCCCTACAGATTGCCGTGACGGTCATTCCATCCCTATGTCGGTTCGTACACATATAATACCTTGTGAAATAATGAGCAGATTTTCATGAAATGTTATATTTGAGAAATATATGAAAAACTGTTGCACATTGTCATTTGTGGTTAGAAATGGACAAACATAATGAATACTTGACATGAAGATGTATATGCATTTCTTTGCACATTTGCATTTTACAATGTGTAACAGAAAGTCTTGATTTCATTAGATTGCATTAAAAATAGGTCTTGTAATATAACAGTATATTAAGATATGACTGTGAGGTATGAATTCGATGTATGAAACACACAGCACCACTTTAGAGGAGTGTTCTATGCACAGAGTGGCAATGTCTGTATCAAGATGGGTTCTTGGAAGTTTTGTGTTTGAGTTATTTCAGTTTGTAAGGAGATATATGGAAAATAAAGTGTTCATTTTAACTTATATGTCTTTTATGGAAAATAAAGTGTTCATTTTAACTCATATGTCTTTTGCTGTGTGATGGGGATATGCATCATCATTAGCTACTGTGGCCAAAGAGATACTTTTTTAAATAGGCTATGCAATTGGTCTGCTTTGACCTACCCATCATTCCATGTATTTGCCATTCATAACAGCAATGTTAAAATGAGGTGGAGTTCCATCATATATGAGCAACATGTATATTCATGTGTGTAGTGCTGTGGTTCCCAAAGTGTGCTCTGCAGATCCCAAGGGATCCATGACTAGTTCCTAGGGGATATGTGGCTACATTTTTGTAACGGCTGCCTTGAAGTTAATTAATTTTTTAAATTAAAGGAACGTTATTTAAAAAAATCATGAACTTCTTTAATTGGCGATGTATTTATTTCGTATGACTATTAGAGTGTCTAATTAAGAAACTTCTGTACCCACAAAGTGAATGACAGTCATTTTAATTAAGGTCAAAGTTATGTATGCTACTGTAGCTATCTAAAGTCAGTTCTGAGATATAAATTTTTAAATTTTGGATACCAATTATCCAGACACTGTATTTACATAAGCAGGGATGTGAGGATCTGTGGTTACTTTTCGAAGCCAATAGGTGTCCACAAGCAAAAAAGTTTGGGAAACACTGCTGTAGTGGAATATCTTCCATTATCTCTGGAAGGGTTATGTTTAAAAGGTTGTGATGAACTGCCCGTCTCAGCCTGTGCTGGAAAACATGGGGATGCACCAGTGTATCTTGTTGCATGATAACCCAGAGCATTGCAATACTCAGCATATCTCCTCTTATCCCTGCCAGCACATTTACTGAAAATCTTTATTGGTGTTGTGACAGAATGATTCCATTTGGATTAACATTTGCCCTCGAGTGACGATTGTGGAGCTTTACCATGCCATTGTGAGTACAACATGGTTGTCTGTGACAAGCACGATGCCCACCACTGCAGGAGCCACTGACAAAGCTGTGCTGTTCTATTATAACCATGTAGGCACAGGCCTCATGTCTCTGAAGGTGCTAAGGATGCAGGGATTGCTCTTGGAGTACCTGCCAGACAATCATATCAGGTTGTTCTGTAACTGCAGTTCTCTGCATGCTGGTTTGAGGATGTTTGCATTGTAATCCAGGTTTCTCTCTGTCGGCTGTTGTGTCTGGTCTGCCCCTTGTCTTCTGTTGTCTGCTGCCATGTGGTCAGATGTTTTTCTTACCCCTGAGGTGTTGATCAGTGCTAGAAAAGGTTTCTATATGGACCTCTAACCCTTGAAGCTGAAGGTGACATGTTCCTTTGAAATGCCAACAAGCACAAGTGATGCACAGTATGACGTCCCAGAAGACCGGGCTCTTTGATTAGTCCACTGTGAAAATCTCAGAACTTCAGAGGTTGTCCCCCTGAAATTTGAGAAGCCATGAGATGGTTCCTGGTAAAGATGAAGTGCATCAACTCATTGCTGTATTCACAGCCAAACATGCAATGCCTATCTGCCGTTCTCAAGATATTTGTATTGATCAACCATATGTCCCACAGAACAATGACTGAACCTGCACAGCAACGCTCACTTCACACTACATACTGAAGAACATAATGTTTAAACATGGGAAGCAAGTGTCTTGCAGAGAGAGTTTTGCAGTGCACATTTGACTGTTGCATTTACTCTTCACTTCTCTTTACAAATGCAGCATTCAAGAATCCATGTTCATATAGACATATTGCACTGTTTTTTGTGTATGTAACATTGCTACAGTGGTGAGGATAGTATGGACTTTTTGGGAGTGGATAAATGTACACTAACAGTGAATATTTGCATGTGAACTTTGTATTGTGTACTATAAGGTAAGAGTTAATTCTGATACCATTTGTATATAGTTAGCATTATTTTCACACTGATGTGGTTGTAATGTAAAAAGTGGAAGGAAATGTTTAGAATCACATTTGTTAGTGTATTGCTTGAAATTATAAGTCTTTTGCTGCTTAGTACATCAGAAGCTAGCAGACATGAATTTAAAATTTAGAAGCAGTAACATGGCAGAACTATTATGCTATGTGTACATTTCCCAGCATGTTGTATCTTATGTTTGTGTAGTGTGAAGTCCTGTGTCACAAGTAGTTGATGTTTATTCCAGAAACTTCAGAGCATGGTTACTTGCATTAGGCATTGCTTTTTGTGCTTGCTGAGACTTATGTTTCAAATTTACTGTAAGTAATTCTGCTAGTATTTGGTATGACAGAAGTAACACTTTTTTTCCTGTTTGGCTCATTCAGTGTCTGTTAAGGTGTCAGGAAAACTATTTTTCAGAGGGTGTGTTTTTCAGAATACAGCATTTTTCAGAGGGTGTGTTTTTCAGAATACAGCATTTTCTAGTATATGTTGCACAGCTTTAATAAGAAACCATAGGACCAGATGTTAGCATATACAAATGATTGATGCAAGGGTGGAACATTACTTATTCCATATGCTGTCTAAACTTTTACATCTTCCCTTACAAGTGGATATTAGTCTGTGAAGTACTGTGCATGTGTTCTGCTAACTGTGAGTGTTGACATGCATTTATTGAGCAACTTATAATGAAGCAGAATAAATTTGAAGTTTCTTGGTGGTACAATGTGTAACATTAGTAAAAGATGTATAAAAGACTTGACAGACAACAATACAGTGATAAATTTACCTTCGCTGTGGAGTTAATGACTGAGTTGGATTAATTTATTAAGAAGCACACTGATGGAGATATTTACCATTGTATTTTGTTGGATATGTGTATGCTGAAACTTGCAGTGAATGTTACAGGCCATGCTATGAAGCTGATATATTTGGTACCTCCATATGATCTACTTGACCAGCAAACAAAATCATCACTGCCCCTATCAGTAGAAGAAGTTACATCACGAAACTTGGGGTACAGTGTCATGGTGTGTATGGAAGGATCCACAGCTCACAAATTGCAGACTACTCCACTTATTTCTGTCAACCGTAGTCCCAATGGCAAAAGGTGATTATGAAGTTCAGAGTACTGTACATATTAAATTTGGTAGTTTTGGATTGAGTTGTAGCACAGAAATTGTAAGTAATGGCTTTTAATACAAGATTTAGGCTATTATGATAAATACATATGCTAGAATCTTGGGTGATCATCAGCAACATGGCATAGAAACCTGTGTTTTGGTGATAAGAATTGTCTTTCATCAGGGTTGATTTGCGGAGTGACTGTTAATCACTAATACATCAGTCATTGCATTGCCTCTTTTCTCATAGTGTCCTGGATGGCCCAAACAGATTAGGTTCATTGGTGCTTACTCCCACTGTACATCTGGTATGTGTAGCATTTAGTCACGCATGCTACATGCTGTATGCCACATGCAACATATCCATAGTAATTTGTTGTAACAATATTACATGAAGAGCAGATATTTAGAAATTGATTTTGAATGTGATTGATTTGTTAGATCATCTTTCTTTACTCCAAATATTCTCCTCAGTGCTTTGTTCTCAAAAAACGAATAACTCCTTGTGTGACCATTTAAGTGACCTGCTGTCCATTGAATGACCTTTGTAGTCTGTAGTGTGGTGTTACGTCCCTCCACTTTTTTAAACCATTAGCACATGGACTTTAAAAAATTTTATGCATCAGTATATAAAATTGGAGGTTCTGAGTCCTCAAAGTGGTGACTGAAGACTTCTTTCTTCTTCATTGTGGTGTCATGTAACCTGATTGAAGTGTATTGATGTTTTGAGGAACTTGAACTCTTGGTAGAAGAATGTTGTGGAAGTATGAGTACACTTCCACCAGGCTGCACAGTGTCACATCCCAGAAGTCTTTGCATGCCTGTAGTACGTAGTGTCCACATGCTAGCAAAGTGATGTAGAGGGGCTGTTATCCTACCATCTGTGAATAAGTGAAAATAAAACACTTGAGGTAATTGAAAAATGTTATGGGCAAGACATGTTGCAAAGTATGGTGTGCATTTCCTTTCCCATGTCTTTCACGTGACATTCCCACATGGTACGCTGATCACCTATGGAGCATATATCAGATTATTTAGTTTCTTGGAGTAAAAACAGAGTATGCTATTGCAGAGTAATGTCATATTTGAAATTTCTGTTCTTAGTTGTGTTATGTGCCAAGCTGTTACTGGCTAGCAAGATCCCAAGGTACCATTTTATGTGCCTGATTTGGTGACTTATTTTGGATCTGATTTATTAAGTTGTCAAGTGCAGCTGTTGTATATTTAACATTGTTATCATTGCCATCATCATCATCATCATCATCATCATGGTGCATTCCCAGGCTGCAGATGGAGGAAATGGTGTGCAGATATATGGGGTTGCTGTAGATATATTGAATAAGCAGTTACAGAGAACTGATCAGGGGTTATCTCTCAGCTTGGGGGTTGGGCAAGGGGCTAGAAACTCCTCACCACAAAAACCATTGTGTTATGAAATGTTACTGTAATGGGGTGCTGCAGCCGTCCTAACCACCAACACAATTACCTAAAAAGGGTATCCGCTGCCACCACTTTGGACTACACTATGACATATTTCTACTATATAATATATTCTACAACACTACAACATAATACATGACTATTATAACATCTAAACAAAATACTATAACCCAATAAAAGTTTTTAAGGTACAACATAAAGTACTTCTCTAACACAAGGATTACAATTTCCTATAAAGGAATTACCATAAGGAAAGACTGATCACCTTCCACTGCTGCACATTTCCTTCCTTCCCTTATCCAACCAATCAATTTGGAATACCAATTTATAAAGCACCTAAAATAAAACGAAATATAGTCCAAATCATTTCCACGCTTCAATTTGGTACCAATCAACTTAATCACGCTTACCTGGCAAGGTAATTAGCAGTAGAGCCCAAATCTTATAAATTTTGCTCTTTCTTCACTCCCCATACATCTGCCGCTACCAAAGGATCAACAAAGACTCTGTACTGTCGCTTTACCAAGCTACACCACGCTTCTCAGGTAAAGTCAGCATTTCCTGTATTTACCTAGCAACAGTTTCCTGCAGTTTCAACTGGTTTGCTGTTGCTTTGTGAGTGAAAGGTGATCTGGCCTTCCTGTTTGTTCGACTGGGAGATGTACCCAGCCATTCCTTACAATGCTACCAGCATATATGAAATATATACAATGAAATGGAATAGAATAAAATAAAGTTTTCTCCACGAGGCACTACATTACTTTTGGGCCTTAGACTTGGCAAGATTCTGTAAAGGATGTGGGATATATGGCATCAGAGTACCAGGGGCTGTAAAGGAAATGGAATTTGAATTTGACCACTCACTCCAATTAGTGCCAGGGTTAAGAACGAGTGTTCTGTTACCTCTTCTCTGCCTATTTACTTTCATGGCACAACAGGGACAGATTTACCTTCATGTTTGGTATGCATGTGAGAGAAGAGAAGGGCATAGGGATTTTTGTAGGAAAACAGATTAGAAAGAAAGAAAGAAAGTTAGAAAGAAAGAAAGGAAGAAAGAAAGAAAGGCCATCTGGCAGATGTAAGCATAGATGTGAGGATAATAATAAAAAGGATCTTAAAGGATAGGATAGAGGGTGTTGAATTCATTCATCTGACTTAGGATGAGGGTTCCTGTGAATACAGTAATTAATCTTTGGGGAGTGTATTGACTAGCTTAGCAACTATTAGCTCCTCAGGAGGGACTCTGCTATGTAGAGTTTCTGAACTGTAGTTAGAGTTGTATTTGTTTTTAATCATTACTGCTACAACTTTTAATTTATAATTTTGTATGAAATATTAACACTTAAGATTGGTAGTTAATAGCTTCAGTTCTCCGTATGCTTTACATTTATTTCTAGTATTGTAGGGACCAGTTTACTTACTAGTTGGAGTGAAGGTGATGAAGCAAGCTGGTGAGAGGGAAGTAGGGCTCATACACCACCAGGCATTTTCTTTTTAAAAATACTGCCTTATTTAAAGTCACAGTACTTTCCAGTTTCTTTCAAACAATGGGGCAAAGTGGACAGTCAGATCTAACAAAGTACAATTCATGGGAAGGAAAGACAGGGTACTAAAATGGCGAAGTTACAATTAAGAAACACAAACTAAATGTTTAGGTGTGCCAGAAAGAAGTGTAGTAGATCTGTGTGAGTCAAGCCACCATTATGTGAGTACAGAAAATAAGGAAAGAAAAACCAAAAGATGTGCTGGGAACACCTGGCAAGGAAAGGTAAGATTGACAATGATACCTAATTTATATATATATATATATATACAGGGTGTCCCAGGAGGAATGTGCAAGACTTCGGGAGAGTGTTCCTTATGTTAAAGTATACCGATATAACCCAAAAAACCTATATCCAAAGTTGAACGGTTATGGAGGTAATGGCCAGAGAAAAGTGGGGGCTTCTTGCGGTTCCAAATACTGCAACCTGCACAGCTGATGTGTCACACGACAGAGCTATGTCCTTGAGACTGGAATGCAGTGTTAATAGCGCCTGCGTGATGGTTAGTTGCTTGCAGGGAGTTGAAAGAATGCCTTTTGTGTTTTCCCACGTGGAATATTGTGACATGCATTTTGTGTATGGATTTTGCAAAGGCAATGCACATGCTGCTGTTGAAGAATACCAAAGGCTTTTTCCCGACTGAAGCATTCCGTCTAGAGGTGTTTTTACTCGTATTAACCAGACATTGCGTGATACAGGCTGTCTTCCCAGTGTTGCTGTGCGGTCTGAAAGGGAGGTGGTATGAACGATTAACACACGAGAGAACATTCTTGAGATGGCTCAGAGGAGTACACGTCTGTCCACTCGTAAAATGGCCTCTCGCATCAGCGTATCACGTATGCAGGTGTGGCGAACTTTACATGAAGACGATTTATATCCTTACCATGATCAAAGGGTACAACATCTGGAACCAGGCGACCATGCTCAACATATGGATTTGTGCCGCTGGATAACAGCACATCCTGAACTGTTAAGCGTCATTTTATTCACAGATGAGGCGTCTTTTACCCGGGACGGCATAAATAATTCACGGAATGTGCATACGTGGTCCCATGAAAATCCACATGAGACACATGTAACCAACTTCCAGAGGAGATTTTCTGTGAATGTATGGTGTGGTGTGCTTGGTAACAGGTTGATCAGACCTGAACACATATGCAACTATCCAGACAACGTTGCTTCTGCTACTCGGTCCCTGCTCATGCGTGCCGAAAACTGCTTAGCAACTGGAGGAGGACACTTTGAATAATTACTGTAAAGCAGGTACTGTATTTTAGTACAGTTGTGTAGTAGGCTTATACCAAAATGCGCAGTTAGCAAAGTTAAATCAGTACTTCCATACTGCTGAATATTCATGCACCATGTAAAGTGCTTGGAACCCTAAGGACAACTACGGCGTTAATGCGGGAATTTATGTAGTTCAATTTAATGGCTTTATGTCACTCATACATTAATTACGTGTTAAGTGCAGATACTAGCATTACAGAAACCACATATTCCTGCCAGTTTTAATATGTATTTGGTAATCAATAAGTGTGTAACAGCTGTCAAAGTTTCAAACTTCTCTGGCCATTATCTCCATAACCGTTCAACTTTGGATA
>Ga0131853_10011076_pt1 | contig 16483 bp, 16 predicted proteins | sample TergutLab28metaG_FD_92764 | JGI IMG/M metagenome (GOLD analysis project Ga0131853, IMG submission 92764) | Labiotermes labralis P1 segment gut microbial communities from Petit-Saut dam, French Guiana - Lab288 P1 (version 2) (version 2) | ecosystem: Host-associated > Arthropoda: Insects >...
AAGTAGCTCCTCAATTGACCTCACGAGGCTCACGAGGCTCACGAGGCTGAGTGGACCCCGTTCCAGACCCACTACTACTCAGAAAATCTGGTAGCGCCGGGGATCGAACCCGGGACCTCTGTAATGTACACTTAATTTATAATATCGTGCTGAATTTTTCTTAGAATGAGATATGTTTCAGAATAAAGTTTCATAGAAAATCAAAACAACCTTTTTGTGTCCATGACCCCCCCCCCCCTCCCCAAAGTCGTCTACGTTATGAGATAATGTGTAAAAATACGGTAGAACCGGTCATGCTACAGACGACAATATACAACAGCGCATGGGCTTTCCATGCTGGATATCTAAGGCTACAGATACACATTCAGAATATGTAATAGTTATTGCTTTTCCATCACAACAATGGTTGCACGAAAGCGCCTCAAGACCTTAGCATCTGCAGCTATGTCCCTACGAGCTGGATGGTCCGGGGATTGAATTCCAATGGGGGCGAGGTTTTCCGCACCCGTCCACACCGGCCCTAGAGCCCACCCAACATCCAATACAGGGGTACCGGGTAATTCCCAGGGATAAACTGGCCGGGGTGTGGTGCTAACCACCCACCCCCATCTAGCGCCGAGGTTGAAGAAAGAGTAAAGCTATACCTGTACGTCCTCTCTGTCGTCATGGCAACCTATAGGGCGAACTTACCTTTACCTGTTCCTGCAACTATGCAGAGCGACACACTGAATAAAAACGCAAATGGAAGCATTACCTGTGTTTCACAATGGAGGCTAATTACGATTTTGTGACGTCAGTTGAGCTCTACTATCCAGCTCCATGGAGAAGAATCCCATTTGAGAAGTTAGCCAAAGAGTTCCCCGCATTTTGTAGAGACCCAAGTTTCATTGACGTTATCAAAAGCGAGATCCCGCCAATTGCTTCTGTCCAGAAACCGATTAATCAATTCCGCGTCTTCTGGTACAATTTCTTTAGGATTTATTGTAAGATCGGTGTCTAGGTCCAGCATACCGGTTCCTTCCTTCAGGTATACCGACCAAGAACCTGTATGCCTGCCTCTTTTCCCCAAAGCCGGCGTCTCACCTCGGAGCCCGGATTCGTTTTCATGGAAGTCGTTGTAGATTTTGTGGTAAATAAAGTGACAGTGAGGCAGGTTTTTCTCGGAGCATTTAAGCTTTCAGTGCCCCATACTCATATTTTATTTATCTGCCACCGACGCCGTGTCATTTTACCAACTGACAGCGTCATTAAACAGAACTTAGTTACTTACGTGTAACTAATGCGTACAACATGCTCTGCCACTCTCACCCTTTTTTATTTGATCATTGCATTAGTTCTGTGAAGAAGTACAGGGCGTTTCATAATGTACTCCGGGATTACAAAAATTTATTATAGGAAAACTGTAGGACACGTATTTACGAAACCTGTACAGATAGAAGGAACAACTCAAAAAATTTTTTCCCAGTAAGTTTTTTTAATCGTAGTTCACATTTCTGCCGCTAGGCGATGCGAGTGTATGTAGTGAGAAAATGGCCGCTGCGGGTGAGAAGTCGTTTTGTATATTGGAATGTCATACGAGTAAGTCTGTGGTTACTGTGCAACGTACATTTCGTGCAAAGTAGGCAAAGGACCCGCCTACAAGACCTCGCTGACCTAAAGCCACGGATCATTGCAGCAATGAAGTATATCGAAGCACCCATGTTGACGTGTGTGTGGCACGAACTTGAATATCGTATCGATGTGTGCCGTGTCACCCGTGGTGCACACATCGAACATCTCTAGTTGTCAAAACAAACAACAAAATTTTAAGTTTTCCTGTGGCAGTGAACAATTCCATTAATATAGGTCATTTGGTTTTCTTGTTATAAATGTTTGTAATCACAGAGCACATTATGAAACGCCCTGTACATTACACAATTTCCTCTGCCCTTCTGTTACTATGTCAGAGAAGCCAAAGAAATGGCTGTAATTTGAACAAAATATACCGCCACATACATAGATGTGATTTACATGCCTCATAATTGAGAAAAAAAACGCATTCCAATTTGTGGTCAAACATATGACAAAGGAGAAGTTATGTAATGAATTAACTGTCATTACAATCTGTTTTGCAGCACTATGTGTATAGTAGGCTATGAACGGTTATTATTTAAGTTATATGAATATTGGTATAATGCGAGTATGAAGAGAATGCGAAATAATTAGAACATTATTTTTTTGTTGCTAACAGTCACATAGAAGAATTACTGGAACTGGGACAGTAAAAACTAACAGGAAAAAAATAAAAAAGTGCCTCAATGTTACTTTATTATTACATATCCTATCTCGTTATATTTATGTAGTAATAAACGTAGGGACAGGCAGTTGAAATGAACATGTGTAGGTCAATTGCTTGCTGCAGGTCTCCCAGCTACCAAGCATCAGGCAAGAAATCCTCCCAGCAACAGGAAGCAGATGGGAAAGGCAAGAAGCAACAACAACAACAACAACATGGGAATCACAGCACGAGCCCACCGCAGCAACCACATTCTGGAGTCATTCTTGAGGCTTCCACTGTTACTGCTACAGTGCAGCAACAATTGCGAGGCAATAGCGGAGCAAGTGGAGTCCAAGTTGAGGGTGTCTCTACCCCCTCAGCTGTGATTTTGGAGAGGAAACCCACCAAAGATGGCCTGAGTAAAGTGCGAAACGTTGCCACCTCCAGTATATCAGGTAAGGAGAAGGCAGACCACATAAATAATAAGCATGACTTTGGAGTATGATTTACTATCATTGTCCTTATGGTGCAGTACAAGCAATGAAGGTGATATGGATTTCAGTTATATGGAAAAAGGAAAATTGTGTACAAAGTTCAACTGTGCATAATAAAGGGACACATTCTGTACGGTGTCACCACCACCAACACCACCACAACCACCACCGCCACCACTGCCACCACCACAACCACCATAACCACTAACACCACAACCACCACCAACACCATCATCACCACCACCACCACCATAACCACCAACACCACAACCACCACCAACACCACCACCACCACCACCACCACCACAACTACCACCACCACCAACACCACCACAACCACCAACACCACAACCACCACCAACACCACCACCACCATCACAACCACCACCACCGCCACAACCACCACCAACACCACCGCAACCACCACCACATGGTCTAAGAGACTTGATGCTGCATACTAAAACAGTCTTATAATTTTTGGACAATAAATCATAGTTCTGCAACCTCTTCCCATAAGTATCTGTTCTGCTGTCACTTAACTGTTTGGGTATTTACCAAAAGGAAAATAAAAATGATGTGTTTCCCCTGTGATCACCAACATTTTCTTATGTGTTAAATATCATTTTGGAATTATGATTAAACCAATTTAATGAGCAGGAGATGCATGAAAGTTCTCATTCTATCACAAAGGTACAGCAGTGTGACCTGTGACAAAGTTTGGCCACCTAGTTCAATGTAATTTCAGTTCTGGTGTTCTTGTTGTTTTGCAAGTGGTTCCATTTGTGTCTGGCTTTTAATATGTAACTGCTGCTTGCAGCTGATTCCATGTCTCTGTCATCCCCTCCTGGTACATCAATACAAAGTCCACGAGACTTTGATAAGTGTGATGCCCCACTTCCACAAGAAGTGCAGCAATTACCAGAGAATCTGCAGAACCTCTTGATGGGATGCATTGCATCTACCCGGACTACCACCAAGACTCGCAAGATTGTTATCTATGTCTGTGCTGCTGACTCACAAGGTAAAAACATACTTACTTACTTACTCCATGGAGCACAGTCCTTGAGAAACTAACCAGTTTTGCACCTAGTCAAGAAATTCCCCACATTTTATGGAACCTGTAGGATCATTACCACATTCAAAAGTCCCCGCCACCTGTCCATATCCTGAGCCAGCTTGATCCAGTCCTTACCCCCCATCCCACTTCCTAAAGATCCATCTTAATATTACCCACCCATCTAGGCCTTGGTCTCTCAAGTGGTTTCTTTCCCTCAGGTTTCCCCACCAAAACCCTGGATATGCCTCTCCTCTCCACCATACGTGCTACATGCCTCGCTTATCACGTTCTTCTCGATTTTATCACCAGAACAATATTGAGTGAGTAGTACAGATCATTAAGATCCTAATTATGTAGTTATCTTCACTCCCTTATTACCTCGTCCTTCTTAGGCCCAAATATTCTCCTCAACACCCCATCTCAAGCACCCTCAGCCTACATTCCTCTCTCCATGTGATCAACCAAGTTTCACACCCATATAAAACAACAGGCAAGGTTATAGTTCTGTATATCTTAATCTTTAAGTTTTTGGATAGCAACCTGGAAGACAAAAGATTCTGCACCGAATGATAGCAAGCATTCCCTGACTTCAGTCTGCTCTTAATTTTTTCTTGAGTAGGATTTTGATGTGTTAAGTTTGTTCCCAACTATTTGAACTCTTCTACCCTTTCAAAGGAACTATTATCAATATTCATACTGGCATAGGGTAGTTTTACTTTTTTATATATTTGAAATTCACAGATTGCTGTACTGAAAAGGGAGTATTGCACAATTCTGTGTACCCTGAACTCCGTGACTACTGCCGTAGCCAAGGTTATGAGCTTCATATTGTTGATCTGCACTGGAAAACAGGGCTAGAGAAGCAGCAAGATCATGAGTTCCCTGAATTGTGTCTTGGAGAACTGGCACGTAAGTGAATTTTATTTTATCATGTTAATATATATGCCCTTGGGATAATTTGAGTCTGTTTTCTATATAGTAACCATTTAATAGAGGAAGTATTGTCTGTAAGCTCTACCATTATAAATTTACAAGCTTAAAGTAATACAAGAATAATTGGCAGTAGATTAATAAACTACTAATAGATACACACTTGAATGGAATCGTGAATACTGACTGCAGAGAATGTATACGTGAAAAGTGTAAGTTATTGTTAAGCACAATATTAATTCACAATAAGCAAATATGTTAATATCAATGGAATTTAAGAATGAACTAACAAAACCATGAATTTCCTTTAAGTACTTAATTCAGCAGAATCATAGGTAACCAGAGGAACTGAACACATATTAGAAACTGAAATGAGAAATTTGGAAGATTTAAATGTAGTAGAGAACATGGATAATAAATTTAAATTGGCAAGAATGACTCTGTCAGTGCCACCACAGATTTCTGTGTCATGGGTATGGCTAATATATCATATCATATGCATTTGCCTACACAATATAATGATGTGCTTAATAGCGATATATCTGATTTTAATTGCAGGGCAAATGGAAGTGGCATATGTGATACCAGTGTTGTTTTTGAGTAACTCTCTGGGTACTCCCCTTTTACCTAAAACAATTGAGAATCAAGATTTTGAAATGGCACTTAAAAGTGCTGACAACAAGGAACTATTGCAGAAGTGGTATCAACTAGATGGTCATGCTCAGCCACCTTGCTACAGATTGCAGCCTATTGCTAGCCACATTCCAGGATTTAAGGTTTGCAGTAGTATTTACATTCTCACCAAAAATTGACATAATTAAGAATACTCATATGAATAGAGTTTCATGCCTTAAAATCTTCATATTAAAAAAAAAGATAAAGGTAAATTTGTTCATGTCCATGCAGTGAGGGCATACAGGGGACTATAATGACATTTACTTGTCCATTCTACAAATATATCTTTGTTTAATTTCACTATGAATACTAGTATATATCATGTGAAATATTCTTGCTCTCATTGTTTTCATCTCTTGTTTTTGCTCCAAAATTTTGACTTTCTGATATACTGAAATGTAGTAAAAATGTACATTTGTCCATGTCCATGCTATGAAGGCAAATGGGGGAGAATAATTATAACTTCACTCATTTTTAAGCTGGGAACTTGATGGAGGTGAGGGGTTAACTTTATGCCATGGCCATTTTATCCATAAGATTTTCCCTTTTCAACATTTTTTCACTTACAGTTATGAATAACCAGACTGGGGATGTAAGGTATGGTTAGACAACATAAATGAATAAATAAATAATAACAACAAACAAAAAATGAAGAAAGAAATAATTAATAGTTTAACCTAACCTGACCTCAACTAATGTCACATAAACAAACTGAACATACCCTAGCATAATGTAATCTGACCCAATCTAACCAAACCTAACACATCCAAACCCAACATAATGTAATGTAATGTGAGGTAACGTAACATAACTTAATCTAAACTAACATAACCTAATGACCAGAATGACTACATAATAAACAAAAGTATAATCTTCTGATGCACAACTTCACTATTGCAATTGTAAATGGCAGCTACATGTTTCAGCTACATAAAATAGCCATCATAAGGCTGTATGTATCAGAATTAAATGGTTAGGTTGTCTTCAGTTGTGTTTCCTATAAAAGGCCGTAGATTGTTCCATAAGTTAAGTTTAGCCAGGGGCAGGGGAGTTGATATAGATCCCGATTTCATTTTCATACTTATGATATATACAGCCTGATGATGTAGCTGAAACATGTAGCTGCCATTTACACTTACTACAGTAAAATTGTACATTGATGGGTTATATTTTCTTTTATTATGCATTCTAGAAGCACAATGGGGATACCACACTTTAAAACCAAAATGACCAATAAGCCAGCCAACGAACCAACCAAACCAACCAACTAACCAACCAACTTCTGTTTAACCATAACATTAATGCTTTGTCACTAAAATAAATGGGGTTGCAATTGTAAAACCTTGAGGAACCACTGGTCTGGTGAGTGTCATTTTTATACTTGGTGACATGCATTACTGAAATTCCCTTCTTACTACATAATTTTTTAAAATATAGGCCTGTTTTTGTATATTTTATTGTGCTGTATAATATGTTTTTCACTAGGAAAATTCACCAGAAGAAAGGGAGAGAGCGCTGAATGAATGGCGTTCAGAAATAGAACGAACACTCTCAGTCTTGGTGAACGTTTTCCCACAGGAACTACGGGACACTTATCTTACCACTGTCGTGGAACAAGTAAGAGTGCAGGTTTCATTTTCATTTTTTAAAATAATAGACATTGTGTGAAAAGTACCCGCAGTGTTTCATTGACATGAAAGTTTTCTTTGTCTTGTGTAAATGTAAATAACCTGATGAGATAAAAATGTTAGGGATTTTGTGATAGATTTATGTATTGATTAGTTCTTTTGTTGTCAGTCATGTTATCTGTTGGAATGTTGAGTGAAGAAGCATAATTTTAAGACTAATTCTATTATGTTAACTTTAAGAATTACATTTTATTCAGTAATACTAGGCATCAGTTTCTGTCTGTGTCACGTGATTGAACAGTTGCATTAACCACTGATTAGATGATAGCAAGAATAATGCATTACTTTATGACTTTTTGATTCAGTATTATTCTATGACAGGGGAAAATTAAAATTTTTTAAATACCATTGCAAGGTTAAAAAAAACTTCTTCTTGGTGGTGCTGCCTGAAACTAATATCTAAACTTACTTGCGTGCAGGAAATACATAACACAGTGTTCATGAGTCAGGAGCTTGCTCGGAGATGCTTGTGGCTGTATCGTGTGTGTGCACCAGCTGCTAGCCAGTCCCAAGAACCTCCTTTGCCTGGTGAAACAGAGCTACGACGCAGACTGGAAGCCTTGCACAAAGATCTGAAGGTGGGATAAACTGCATGACAGTAAGCTTGTAGTATAAACACATATTTACATAATGTTTGTATTAACTTGCTGTTTATTATTCCCAGAATCAACTAAATGAGAAACACATTCTGCGTATACCAGTTCGCTGGGTTGAAGGAGGTTTGGACCTTCAGCTTCCTGATCATGCACAGTACGTCACTGAAGTCACGTCACAATTGGGCAAACACCTACGGGGTGTGGTGGATACCATCATAGAAGAGGACCAAGCCAAAGTGGGTGTTAATGCATAGGCCTATAGGAAGAATTTAAAAATGCATAAAATTCATATACAATACTTTAGATTTTTCATACTTATGTAGAATATTTTGGCACAACTCTGATTGATAGTGACATTTAAACTTTAGTAAGACTAAAACCCTTTCTTCCTGCACTACTTTCATGGCTTTTGATCAAACCAGGTGAAGTGACTGGACTTGGATAAGCATTTCGTGACAAGAATTCCCAGCAGTGTATAAATCTGTGGACTGTCATTTCAGCGGTCTTTACGCCACATGCTCTTAGTTGACCAGTCTGTCATGTAAGATTTGGCATACAATGCTTACTATAATTTGTTAACAGTTTTTTATAACACATTACTGTGTACATCAGTACAATAAAATAGTAAAACCAGTGTGGTACACATATCTAAACTGATTAACATTTATGTGTATATTACTATTTTATACTCTGTATCATACATTTAGGATTTTGTAGTACTTTTAGTCAGTTTTATTGGTCATAATTATATTCATATTTTATGTGTTATTTATTTTTAAGATGTAGCACTCTTCCTGTCATAGTCCTATGATCCCTGAAGATGGTTGTTACATCAAAATATTTTTGATCTTAAGTAAAGATCTTGTTAAATGTGTACCTCTTTGGTTTTGCTGTCTTATTGGTATGTTCTTGATTATTAGTTATTCCACGTAGTGTGTTCTAGAAGAATGAGATAAAAGTAGAGATTGGAGAGGGTATGGAAAAACCTTACGTACCACACAATGGAAAGGCAGTGTTTCCGAGAAGAGGCTGGACCTGCATTCTGTGTCCGTTAAACTGCTAAGTCTAGCTTGCTAAACAAACTTATTCTGAGTCATCCTGTTGGGTATAACGTTAATGCAAGATGAAAATGAAATGCATCAATCAAACACAACCCTATTTTAAGATGAATATCGCTTTATATAGCTACATATTACGATTAGCACTGAATCATCATCAGGCATTCGTACAAAACCTTTAAAAAACGCAGCAGTTCTTCAAGCTGTTTACACTATAGTGAGATTTCACTAATTCTCTTTTTAAAAATGTTAAAACTGTGACATTATTCTATAACACATGTGAATTTTTTTTCCTTTTTTCTTTTTAAATTCTTGTCAAATTTCTGTGCTTAATGAAAAAATATAATCATGAAAAATTAGATCCTTAATTGATATGAGTAATTTAGTCCCTGGACTTCAATGATTCAGTTTACGCATTCACATGCGGGGCTGAATTACACTATTTATTTATGATCTTAGTTTTAACAATAATATATTTTCATTCAGGCACAATAATTGGAAGAGAATTACAGAAAAAGAAAGGAAAAAATAATTCACATGTGCTGCAGAATAATGTCAAATTGTTAATGATTTTAAAATGGAAGTTACTGAGATCTCACTAAAGTAATGCAAAGACCTTGAAGAACTGCTGTGTTGTAAAGGTTTTGTAGGAATACCTGATGATGAATCAGTGTGAATCAAAACATGTAGCTATCTAAAGTGGTATTCTTTTTGAAATAGAGTTGAATTTGACTATTGAATTTTTATTTTGCTAGCTTGCGAAGATTCTAAAGAAAGGAAATACGGAGAGTTATCACTTACTTTGAGTTGCAGTTGACTGTTAGTTGTATTGAACTCTGCTCTGTTATATTTTGAAAAGAATTTGTATCGGTGATTATATGTGACTAATTTTCCTTAGCAGAACATGCTGAAGTCAAGTTATGGTATTGACAGCAGATTGTTCCAAGAGTTGATGCAGCAGACAAGTTTCTGTCAGAGAGCAGCGCAGTGTAGCATCAACAGGGAGGCTGTTCTGCAGGAAATTAAAAGGTTTTTAAGTAGTGTATATTTATTAAATTACACTTATCTCATCTTTTTTCCTGGAAAGATGTCAGGATTTTAACTGACTGAATTATTTTGTATGTGTTATGTTACTCATACCATACATATTCTTAAAATTAATATATTAACAAACTAATGCACTTAATAAAATGCAATTCATGACAAGTATCAAACTCCTACATGTTTCGGCACCGGGCTGCCATCCTCAGGGATTCTTCTAGAACAAAGGAGTACAAGTTGAGCATGCTACTCTAGGTACTGCATCGTCTTTACTGGAATGATTAAAATATTAAAATTCTAAAATACAAAAAATTGATGATATTAAAACTTTGTGATAGTGAGCCAATTTAAGTACAAGCTCACAACCATTTGTACTCTGTATGGAGCATGCATTCAAACATCTTTCTCATTCCATGTGATCTAAAGAGATCTCATCCAGATGGAGAGTGTGAAGTGTATTGTGTTAGGCAACAACTGTATATTACACCACCTGACACAATACATTTCAGAGTATACTACACTGCCTAGGCCATTCTTTTCTTTTATTTTGTCTGACAGCTGTTGCTTTTCACTTTCTGCTGATATTTTGCTGCACGTGTGGCCGTGTTGTATAATAAATATGCTGCCAGGAAGTGGCAGCTAGAAGATGTCAGATAAATAAAGGTCCTACATTATGTTGCACTTGTTATAATGGACAACACAATAAACCACAAAAACCAGTTTAAGTGATATAGAAAATAGTCCTGCTTTGTCACTTGTCCCACAGTTTCCAATTCATCCTCTTTTCCCTAGACTTGTCATCCTTTTAACACTTAAAATATTTGTGTGGGTGGATGTCAGTGGACAGAGGAGAGGAACACCTTGTCTGCTAATTCACATTAAGGAGTTCACGATGTGCAGTACAGTTTCAGGAATATGTCTTGTGAAGAGTTTCACACTTAAATTCATTATGTTTCGACACTCCTGAAGAAAACTGGATGCACTGTGGAGTGTGTTTGTGCCTAGAATGACATATTAAAATTCTAAGTTTTATTTTTTGGTTATTTGTGATTTTTGTGCACTTGTGAAGAAAATAAGTCATCCTTTTTATGGATGGTAATGTCCTCCTCCCCCTCCTCCTCTTCATCTTCTTCTCCTCCTCCTCCTCCTCCTCTTCTTCTTCTTCTCCTCCTCCTCCTCCTCCTCCTCCTCCTCTTCTTCTTCTTCTTCTCCTCCTCCTTACCCTCCTCCTCCTCCTCCTCCTTCTTCTTCTCCTCCTCCCCCTCCCCCTCATCCTTCTTCTCCTTCTCCTTGTTCTTCTTCTTCTTCGTCTCCTCCTCCTCCTTCTCCTCCTTCCTTTCTTTCTTTGGATATGTGGTAACCCTGCACAGTGGAGTGTTAAGTCAGTCAGCATTTAAATTTGTTATGGCAGCTGTTCAACTTCAGAAATTTTATGTGTTTGGTAAAAATGTTTTTGGGCTATTCATATTATAATTAAAAAACAGAAAGACCAATTATTGGAGTGTGTGTGTGTGTGTGTGTGTGTGTGTGTGTATATATATATGTAGCCAATATGTGTTACGTACTTTTTCATTATTTCTTACTTGTTTGCTGCCTTATAAACTTGATCATTTTCTGACATATTTATAGAATCAAATAACACAGTTATTACACAAGTACATATGCTTAGCACTTTTTGTAGTTAGAAGAAATCAGCCATTTATATACTATTGTAATTTTACTGTCTGACATTGAAAAGGTACAAACTTAAGACCCTCATGTGTTACAGCTATGTTGTAAGTGACTCACAACATCCATTAGTAGTGCATGGACCCCGAGGTTGTGGGAAAACCACACTTTTGGCTAGAGCAGCTCAGTGCTGTCACACGTGGCAACCTGAAGCATTGCTTCTTGTAAGATTTGTTTCCATATCAGCCCAGAGCCATACTACAGAGCAACTAGTACGAAGTATTGTGGACCAGTGTTCAGTTTTGACATATGGACACCAGTCCTGGGCTGTGCATGTAAGTAGCTACACTGTAGTTATATATGCCACCTGCATGATATTAACAAGAGGTAGGTTTATCAATTTTGTATGCTATTCTCATTTTTAAGTTACTGTATATGGAGCAGTCCATCCACATCTTCCATACAGCTTCATGGCATGATCCTTAGGAACAAGATATTAATTACACGTCAATTTGCCATTTTTTATTTTACACAAGATTTAGGTAAAGTACAAGTTGTGTAGGATTGAACTGGAAAAAGTCACAGTCTCTTTCATATCACTTTTATCAAGAACTGAGTTGTAATGTATTTATAACAAGGTCTAAATTGCAAGAAAAATATAATTATTGGAGGTGCCCATGTTTATATGTTTAACCTATCAACTTGCCAGTGGTATATCCTGAACTGGAGGTTTTGATCTAGTGAAAAGGTACAATACCACATAGCGTACCCTTCTGCTAGACCTAACCTTTTGATCAGAATTTGTCGCTGCTGCACACCCTTCTGTCAGAAATGAAGTCTCATATTACATGGTTGAATCACTGTCTCTGAGATGGACCTGCAGAGCTCCAGTCTATTGGCTGTAACTTCTGAATTGTTTTACTGAACACAAAGAGAGATATGCGTTGCAGTTTTTAGACTTGAAACTTTTGTATGTGCTGTAACATAAAACTGTATTTTTTAAGGGATATTCAGTAACTTCTGTAGCAGTCAATTGCTTATATTAAAAGCAGAAGATATTTACTCCAAAGGAAACTTAGCAGATCTAAGAAGAGTAAATGGTTTAGGTAAAAAATAAGAAGGGAATCAATAATTACAGTTCATCACAGTATTAGTACTGCTTGTTCATTAAAACTGGTGAAGTATGTACACTGAAAAATTAATAAAGTAAATGCTGAATTAACAACATAGTTGGTTTTACGAAGTAGTTATATTCCATCTCAGATTTTTCAGTTCATATGGAGACAAGTGGTAATTATTTTTATTTGTGCAAAAATTCTGTTTCAGTAAAATTTCAGTTTAATTTAATTCCCAAAATGCACATTTGTTGATCGTTTTAAAACTTTAACTGTTTATTTGATGGAGCCCAACAACTTGAATTAACTTAAAAAAGTTTAAAGTAATTTGCTGTTAGACAACGTCCTTGCCAGTGCTTCAGTTGTAACAAAAATAATTATTTGACATTATTTTGTCTGCTTTTCAGAAATGTAAAAAAAGAATGCATAGCATAATGAAATCATGACTGCACTTTTAGTAGTTGAAACTGACTGGATTATGTTTCTGTTGTTTGCTTTATTATTATTATTATTATTATTATTATTATTATTATTATTATTATTATTATTATTATTAGCTGAAGATGGCTTGTATTTTATTGTGACATATGTTTGTGTACCAATGAACAGTTGTAATTTTGCAGAGCATACAGAGCTATGCAGAGCTGCTACCCCGTTTGTTGGCTGCATCTTTTATACACCGTCCCCAGATTATCATGATTGATGGTATAGATCAGGTAAACATAAGACCAGGGGTGCATAAATTTTCCTACAATCTGATAGCTGCCTGTAAATTGTATGTGCCAGAATGATGACATGAAGTGAGTTCCATACTGAGGATTCACGGATATTAGACAGCATTACACAACATTTAGTCCCTATGCCAAACTGGCGCCTGGGATTTGTGCACCCCTGCATCAGGTCACTATCACTTTTATCGTTATTACTATGTGTGCATTTATTTAAATAAATTATTTACAGCTACCATCATTATTCTAAAAATTTATGTGAGCAGTATTGTTTCATGAACAACATCTGTCAAATAATGTAATTTTATCATTCAAAAATGCTGTATGAAATTACATTTTTAATTAGCTGATTTATTGTTTATCAACCAGTGGTTTGTGAGCTGCTGGAAGTCCATTGTTTAATTATGACAGTGTCAAAATTTTATTTGGCATTTTATTTTGTGTACTGTACCATATCTGAAAGGACTACAATTTTGTAACTAATGTCTTCTTTAAATGTTCATTTCTATTTGGCATTTGAACAGTTTTTTTTCTACATTATTTTGGTTTAAAATTTGGGGTTCTTATGGTGGTGGCTGTGAAAATTACTGTATGTTGGGATGTGACACATTTTAGTCTGGTAGACTTGTCAAAGGAAGCTGCTGCCTTCATGAGCAGGATCATTCATCTTCCCTGCAGATGGAGGTTGCAGATCTGTTTGAAATGTCAGTACATATCTAGCAGACCATATGTTACATTCAAGATGATAGTCATTTTCATTACTTTGATTTGTACAGAAGTCAGTTTTGATTACCTTTCTTTCTTTTGTCATTGACATGAGAATGTGGAAGATTTTTAATGTTATCTTCGTAACTGACCAACCTAATGCACAAATTCTTGTTTTATAATACGTTTTTTATATGCCTCTACATGTTTCGAACACTGTGTGTTCATCATAAGGAGGTCTAAATTGTATTATACAACATCTGGTATCATCACACCTGTAGGGGGCCGTCCCGTGCACACTCTCTCAACCTGTGCACGGGACGGGCACCTACAGGTGTGATGATACAAGTTGCTGTATAATACAATTTAGACCTCCTGATGATGAGCAAAATTGTGCTCAAAACATATAGAGGCATAGAGTAAACTTATTATAAAACAAGAATTTGTGCATTAAGTTGGTTAACTACTAATATTATACTGAAATGCACAGTCAGCAAAATCAAAAGTTTTTATGTAATGTTGCATTTCCTGACAAAATTTTTTGTTTTGTGTGATTAATTATTCATTTCTTCATTTGTAATACTACATAATTCTGTAAACAAAGCTAGCATTAATTTAATTCTTAGGGTGTATGATGACTCTGTAAATACGTTTTCAGAAAACCACCATGTCTCTTGTGTTCTGGTGTGAACTGGGAAAGTTTGGGAGTCATTTGCATCAAAAGCAATATGAATTATTATTCCAAGTTTAATGTTTTCTGGACATAACTGAAGTGTAGTTCTTCTCACTATGGTAGTCAGTTTATTTTGAAAGCACAGGATATGTTTATGAGCTTCTTTAAAGGTGGCTGATAAGCTGGCCTCTCTGGATGAATGAAATTTCTTTCAGAAATTTTCTGGTTAATTTTTTCACACTTGTAGATAATTTCTGCTTCTTTTCATTGCATTTTATGGTCCCAGTTGCGAGTATTCTCCTATTTTATTTGGAAATTTCTCCTGTAAGAGTATTGTCACTTACCTACCTTCTGAGTAAGTGGCATTGGCAGCTTGTTACATGCATTACAGAACAGAATATTTTTGTTTATTTAGATCTCTCTGAGTATCTGTTTCTGTCTGCTAGCAATTTATGATTTCTTTTTTGTGATTATTCATCAACTGCCTGCTTTAATTTGTTCTGTATTTGTTGAAAACACTAATATTTCATGTTCTGATTTGTCACAGGTGAAGGATTATGGGACACAAAATCTGGACTGGCTGCCAATTAAATTGCCAGAAAATGTGAAATTTATTTTCTCTGTGGCTAATGACAGTCATGTATTTGCTGAAGTTCAGAAGAAAGTTACAGATTCTGCTGCTCTTCTACCAGTGAGTGTTATGCACAGTTAAAATTTTCATGTGTATACCAGCAAGCTGAATGATGCTCACTTTGAGGTGTTATGATCCAAATACAAGAATAAACATCATTGTCAGTATGAATGCTGGAAAATGTAGCTGTACAAATTCTCTTGAATGATTCTCTTTTCAGGCAGCTGTTATTTCTAATTGTAGTTGTTGCCGATAGCTGAGACTGCTTAAGATTTTCTGAACATCTTTACCTATTGTGTCATAATATTCCCTAAAATTAACCCATTTCCTGTGGCTTTTATTACATAACACAAATGCTTCACTCATCGCCAAGTTATACATTGTAAACTAATAAGAACAGAGCAGTATGTGATAGTGTCTTATATTTTATTTGTTGGATTCGTTGCTGTCTACTGTTAGTGAACCTTTATTCATTCTGCCATGATATAACGAAATTTGTCCACAGCAGTTATGTAATTCACAGCTGCTGCCCTGGTCTGCATATTCAAAATTGGTCAGAATTTTAGAACATTTTTAGCAGTATAGTGCACATGTTTTCTTTATGTTTCCGTGGCTGCTGAATTTTAAAGCAAGATTTGAGGTTTCTAGAGTTGTGTAGTCAAGTATTCAGTTTTTGTAGGGTGTTATGCTATTTTGTTGTGTGGATATTTCCTGATTTTTCAAGAATCATTATGTCTTCATCAAAAAAATAAAGAATGTTTTTTCTTAAACTAGATAGTCTGGAAGAAGATGTGCTGTGATATGTGTACTTGTAAACACTAGGAACTATAAGCCCAGCAACACAATGTGATTTTCTAGAAGGCTTGACCATTCTGTCTGTTTAATTATTGGTTCTGAGTTTGTTGTAGCTCTGTTCTGTACTCTGACATTAAAGTCTGGTGTCTCTATATAACTTACATATTGTCATATCTCAGAAGACTATGATCTTTGTTTTATTCATTGCGTAATCAGAAAATCTGATGGTGTACACCACAGATAATTTTTCCCAACTATTCACATGTATCATTATGCTTTGAATATCATTGAGGGAAGCAAATATAAATGCATGTGCACTGCATCTCACTAAAAGTCAGAGAGAGAGAGAGTGTGTGTGTGTGTGTGTGTGTG
>Ga0131853_10011077_pt1 | contig 16481 bp, 9 predicted proteins | sample TergutLab28metaG_FD_92764 | JGI IMG/M metagenome (GOLD analysis project Ga0131853, IMG submission 92764) | Labiotermes labralis P1 segment gut microbial communities from Petit-Saut dam, French Guiana - Lab288 P1 (version 2) (version 2) | ecosystem: Host-associated > Arthropoda: Insects >...
AAAAATAATTCTGGCGCCAAAAGGTTAAGCGATCCAGAACTTTATTTAAGCACAGTGACGACTTTTCCCGTTGTTTGTAGGTTACTACATGGTATCTTCCACTGCCCAATTAATTCATCTCTCTTGTGTTTGAATGATTTCTGTGGCAGTTTATTTTCAGATAATTACAGTGTGTATTGTGCCCTGAAGTTTGAGACTGTGCTTCACAACCACACAAAATAGCTGGTAGAATTATTGTTTTGTGTGTGTGTTTGTGGGTGTGTGTGTGTTGTGGTGTGTGTGTGTAGTGTGTGTGGTGTGTGTGTGTTTGTGTGATGCTTTCACATTTTGACAGTTACTGTTTAAAGCTGAAAAGTAAAGATTTCATGACTATTCTTCTCTGAATTTTGGTTTTATTTTAATTTTAATTTACAGGTCTTTTGGTAGACATCTTTGTTCTGTCTACATATGTCATCTTCTTTGTGAATGTTTCAGGCAAACAGTTTCGAGCTATTTTCCTTAGCACCGTAAGAACACGACGTACGTGTCATTCAGGGACAAAATCAGGAATGGGTGGAGATGATATGGACTATGGGTTCTTGTCAAACTCAAAGCTTCTAAACACAGCCATCACAAGGGCCCAAAGCTTGGTGGCAGTTGTTGGAGACCCAGTAGCACTTTGTTCTATTGGGAGGTGCAGGTCAGTTCAAATTTTGTCATGGCCCAATGCTTGACAGTTGTTGGAGATTCAGTAGCACCTTGTCCAGTTGGGAGGTGCTGGTCAATTTGAATTTTCTCAGGACCGAACACTTGGCATCTGTTGGAGATCCAGTAGTACTTTGTTCTGTTGGGAGGTACTGGTCAGTTCAAATTTTCAGATGTCTTGCCTTAAAAAGAAATCTTTTGAGATCTGACTGTAGGGTTGTTAAAATTAAATTTTCAAAATAAATATGTTAAATGTAGTAACAGTCAGAGTATGTAGTTTGTGGTTATTACATAATGCTTTAAAAGTCCATAAATGTGTAATAGTCCTGTTTTTATTGCATTTTTCTTTTTAATAAAGTTTTGTCACCCAAGATCTGTAATTCAGGGAATTTTATGCACATCGAAACTTGTAAAATGTTGACAGGTTTAAAGTGTCTACTGATCTTCAAGATTGCAAGAAGCTGGTGATTCATGGGTAAAGTCTACAGGCTCTGCAGAGTTTTGTTAAACCTATTTTCTTTCCAGATTGCTGCCATTTAATTTCTGTTGATAATGAGACATTTATCAAACAAAGATTGTTTTAACTCACCATTAAATTAGGATTTCATTTACACATAATGCAGGGAGAGGGGACCGCGGTAGCACAGTGGTTAAGGTGCTGTTCTACAAATCGGAAGGTCGCTGGTTCGATCCCAACTAGTGTCAGTGGATTTTTCATTGACAGAAAATCCTTCCGATCGCACTATGGCCCTGGGGTCGACTCAGCCTCTAACATAAATGAGTACCAGGAGCATTTCCTGGGGGTAAAGGCAGTCGGTGCGTAAGGCTGACGACCTTACCACCATCCTGTGCTGTTGTCATGAAATATGGGAACCTTAACTTCCTGGAACCCTCTGGGCCACTCCAGGCCTGTAACGGGACTGCTTTACCTTTACCTTTTATAAGGCAGGGTGACAACTTGGCAGCTGTGTGGGAGTGACAGCCTTTGTCCCATGTGTGAGCACTCTTGGGCCAGGATAGGGTATTCAATATAGCGACTCGCTATTGGCTAGACGGTCCTGGGATTGAATTCTGGTGGGGGCGAGATGTTCTGCGTCCATCCAGATCAGTTCTGGGACCCACCCAGCCTCCTATTAAGTGGGTACCAGATCTTTGCCAGGGGTAAAGCAGCCAGGGCATGGCATTGACCACCCACCCCCATCCAGTGCTGAGGTTTAAGGAAGAGTAGACCTGTACCTCTTCTCCCCCTCTGGGCCTTCATGGTCTGTTCTAGGGTGAACTTTACCTTTGCTTGTATGAGCACTGCATTATTTTTTGCTTTGTACTTGGCTGAAGCTGTAGTGAGACCACACAAACACAGTAGAGTGACGTCTGCTGCCCCACTTGCAGTATTTGCCCTACTTCCATCTTAGAAGTAAGTGTGTCAAGTCATATAGCTGCAAAGAGTGAACAGCTGTTTTAAGGCTATAATTTTCAGTAATTTTGTTGCTGTTTTTGGAAGTTTTCCTTCATTTTGGACATGGCTAAATTTGTACTAGAGCATCAATCAGTGTTATATGACTCTGACTTCCTGTATGTTGGAGGAAATACAGAGAAATATTTCCCTTGTGCTATGGGGCTGGACTAACATTTGCATCATAAGCCTCTTAAGTGTCTTGCATGAGGAAAGAGAATATCACAAGAGACTGAAAAAACCAGAACAAAATAAATGCAACTCTGACCTTACGAGGGCTCAGTTACACATTATTTTGCAGCCATGTAATTCAATTGCCAGGATTAAGTACTGTAATACATTTGAATAAAGACAGACCAACTTGATGTCACTTGTTTTTTATTTCATTGTTTAATGTTCAACATGTTTCGGATGTTAATACATCCATCCTCAGGAGCTTGCAACTTATTTGTTGAGTTATTTCATGGGCTGTATTGCTCTGGTACTATGTGTGTTGGTGTTATGTTGTGGTTTGGCTGGGGTGGTGTGGTGTCTGGATGCAGGCTGAAGCCTGCATCCGGATACCACACCACCCCATGAAATAAATCAACAAATAAGTCGCATGCTCCTGAGGATGGGTGTATTAACATCCGAAGCATATTGAGCAGTAAATAATGAAATAATAAAGCAAGTGACATCAAGTCAGCCTCTCTTTATTCAACTATCAAGATGATGCACGGTCCAATAAACATAAGATTCACTGTAATGCATTGTTTTCAGCAGTCTGTCATGTTGAAGGGGCTCCTGAAATGACACTTCCAGGAGGTGCTGGTTGAATTTTTATGATTGTTCATGCGAATACAGACACTCCCTGAGTTATGCAGCAGTTTCATTCCACAAGGTCACACACAAGTTGGATTTTGCATAAGTCAGAATTGAGTGTACACAAAAGTCAACTTTATATGTACATAACAAGTAAGTCCAGTTGAAATCCAAACTCCAACACACGGAACCTGACTGGTGGCAGTGTGCCTGCCCCTTTGCCTGTGTTGTCACCTAGCTTCCACCACCATCATTTCATTTCGCTTTCATTCCCACAAAAAGAAATTAGACACACATTATAAAAATTTCATTTCTTGTTTTTTTAGTAACATAAGTCTGAAATTGCATAATTTGCCATTGCATGTCAGGGATTGTCTGTTCACACAATAACAGGTACTGAATCTGAGGATCTTACGCACAACATTCTGTCACTTCATGATGTAAAATTTGAGATTTGCTGAATCCTGGCTGTGAGGAATGTTACTGGCCCTCTGGTATATGCAGAAACATGTGATTATTAAAGATATATAAGGCACTTAGGTGGGTCAGCAAACCTCACTCCACAAAACTGTTATACGCTCATTATCACTGCGTTTGGCTGAGTAGGAAAGGCAGCAGCTGAACACAGTGATTATGATTTTTAAGTTTTCTTGCAGTGATTATGTTTAATGCAATGAATGTGCTGCTCAACATTGGCATCATGTAGCTTCCTTGCATAAAGTAATTATAAAACTTCATTGGTTCTGGCTCCATAAATTATCAGTTTACTGTTGTCTTTTATGGGACTTCAAGGTTTACTTTATTTTTGTGGCAGTGAAGACAAAGTTAGATCCTTCTTCTTCTTCGGTGGTGCTACAGCCTGGGGTGGGCCTTGGCCTCCTTTACAATACGCCTCCAGGCCTCTCGAACCCTTGCTCTGTCTCTCCATTCGTTTATTCCCATCTTTCTCAGGTCCATGGACACGTCATCCAGCCATCTCATTTTTGGTCTTCCTCTTCGTCTTGTTGCATACAGCTTTCCGTACAACATCTTTTTTTTGGAATTGCCGTGTCTTGCATTCTTTCTATGTGACCAAGCCATCATCGGCTATCTCCATCATCTTCCCTGGCTGCAGCATGGTCTGAACGTTCCATGTGCCAAATGTAAAATCCGTAGTCCTTTGTCGTTGTCGGGTATTCATTACGTTCTGAGGCTTATTGTAAGGTTTCGTAACAATTAGTTTTTTATGGGGTGAGGTTGTTAGCCTCACGCCCAACCCCCAACCTGGAGGACCACAAAGTTAGATCCATCTCGTGGTATTTTTTGTAAGCCATGAAATGCCTTTCAGGAACCCAAAAGATTACAGGGAAGGGAGGAGGCTTTTGTTCTGCCACGCTATTATGGTTCCTTTTATAACGTACATGTTGTGTTTTTGTGTCACCAGGAAAGTGTGGGAGAGATTCATAGAGATCTGCAACCAGAACAAAAGTCTGTTTGGCATCACGTGGTCCCATTTACGCAGCCAGCTGGATGGTGTAGAGCTGAAGAAGACGTATGTTCTGAATCCGCTTGCTCCTGAATTCATTCCTCGACAGTATCATGGAGAACCTTATATTCGACTACCGTCTCTTTTAGGACCGTATGGAGGAACTGGCCCTGGATTACTTCCTTCACTGCATTTTCCGCCAGGGCCTCAGCATCCAGTTCCTCCATATGTGGCTCCCAGTGTGTATCCATATCAGGTATACTATTACCCACCACCACATCAACCATCTAATCCATCATTGTATCCACTGCAACCTCCGTTATTGTACCCTCCACCAGGTGGGCCTCTACCTCCCTTAAATCCATGGAGTCTGAGTTATCCACCTGCCCCTGGCAGTATGTTTTCTGGTCATGGGCCGGGTCCAAACACACCAGTTGGATGGCCAACAAATGTGACACCAGCATCTTTGAAGAAGAAAGCACCGGTGCCACCACCGCTGCCATCGTCGCCACCACCTCCACCACCACAGCCACCTGATTCAAGACCAGAGGCAAATCCTCCCACTAATAGAATTCCAGGTGGCTCTGGACTCAAACCAGTATCTTTCACACTCACTCCACAGGGACCTTCGTCAGCTAGTCCAGGTATAGGATATAATTTTGAACACTGAAGTGTGTGTTATGTGCCTGCTGGAGTAAGTAAAATCATTCATCATCGTCAAAGTCTGTCATAGCGGTGTGGTGGTAAGGTTTGCTGGATCTGAAGTGTGAAAGTTCAGATTTAAGTCATATTATGTAGCTGTCCTGCTGTAGGTTTCAAATGGCGTTTGTCAATTTCTCGTTGTGATTACTGTAGTATGTGTTGAAACATCACGAGACCTTCTTAACTCCTATCCATTGCATTAAAACTGTGTAGAATACAAAAATATTCTTGAGTCTTTTTATTTATTTTTTATTTGCTTTGTAGGAAGCATCGTACCTGATAGTTATGTTCCCGGTGGTGTGATTTCACCTGCTCCGTTCCCTCAGCCGGACTTGCCGCCACCAACGGATCCAAATCTGATGACTCTGGACACCCTTAGAAACACTCTTGTTTCCTTTCAAAGTTCTGGAAGCAGGAATCTACCTGCAAATCATGTTGGAGCGAGACGGCAACATGATAAATCTGAGCAGATTCAGTTCCTACAAAATGTGCATTTTCCAGAACGACATCAAAATCAGACTGTCCCCCAAGGAGCGGTATGTTCAAGAAACAAATTCCTATGTTTTCCATAACACAGGTAGCTATAAGGTCAAAGTTCAGCAGTAATTTGATATTAATTTCATCTTTTTTATTTTGTTCAATTTGAATTGTTCTCTTTATTCCCCTCCAGCGTGCATTCTTCTTCTACTTCTTCTTATTATTCTACTGTGGCCCCACTATCCAAAAAGGAAAAGCACCTCCCCAGTTGTTTTTCTCCAGCCATCTCTATCCTGTGCAACTTTCCTGCAGTTAACAATTTCCATCTTTCTTATCAGCATGCATTAAAGCCTGTGTTTGATCACAATGGTGCCCATTAAACTGTAACGAGTGTCAGCTTCATAAAGTGGGATAGGCATTATGTGTGCATTGCTGATCATGAATTACAACAATTTTTTTTTTTGCACGGTTGCAGCTTTGGGAAGCTGAGTCGTGGCAGGTTTGTACACCATGAAGTGCTTTAAATATTTAATATTATTCATTCTATGCATTTTGATTGTAGCAAATTATATATACCAACAAGTGCACATCTCATAGGAAATGCAGACATAGTAAGATTCTTAAAAAGCAGAAGAATAGCCTGGCTAGGACATGTGATGCGGATGGATGGAATGAGAATGCCTAGAAGAATACTAGAATGGAAGCCAATAAGTAGGAGAATCAGAGGAAGACCAAGGAAAAGATGGATTGAAGACGTTGAGGAAGACATCCAGACGATGGGAATAAGAGGGTGGAGAAAACTGAGTAAGGAAAGGAAGGAATGGAAGAAAATCACCGAGAAGGCTAAAACCCATAGTGGGTTGTAACGCCAACAAAAGAAGAAGAACAAGTGCACATACAGCATGCAAAATATTACATGTTATTTGTACATATCAGCCGTCCTACATGTTTCATTGAGTGTTTGCCATGTTCAGGGAGATGCTTAGCCAGAAGTATTTATACATAATGTCATAAATGTACACACGGTGCATAAAAAGAAGTATTAGTAGCTATGGACATTACAATACAATATTATGTTTTTGATATATTTATGGTTAAGAATTCATTAGTATGTTGTCATTTACAATGTACGTGTGCGAACAAACATCTGGTGTGGTGTGCCCACACCACATCATGTCACAGGGATTAGATCCTTTGTGGAATGAAGAATCTACTTCAGTTGTTTGTATGCACACAAGTATTTACATACATCCTAAACAATGATACATTAATGAATTTTTAACCATGAGTATGTCAACCGCTTTTATATTGTTATGTCCATAGCTACTACTACTTCTTCTTATGCACTGTATGTAATTTATGTTGTTTTAACTTTATGTATGTATAAACTCCTTTGTGTTATCACATTGCTAAAGATGGCAAACATTCGCCAAAAATGTGTAGGAGAGCTGACATGTACAAATAATGTGTAATAGTTTACATGGTGTATGTGTAAAGTGTTCCCATTACAGGCCCTGGTGTGGCCCAGAGGGTGGGTAGAGGTGTAGCTCTACTCTTCCATAACCGCAGCACTAGAAGGGGGTGAGTGGTCAGCAGCACACCCTGGCCGCACTTTACCCCCCTGCAAAGACCCGTTACCCATTTTACAGGAGGCTGGGTGGGCCCCAGGGCCGGTCTGGATGGACGGAAAATCTCGCTCCCACCGGGATTCGATCCAAGACCATCCAGCCCGTAGCTCAGTCGCTATACCGACTGAGCTACCTGGCCCATGGTGTATGTGTATTTGTTGATAAATATAATTAAGTATGAAGTTCATTTGTATTTATGAATTTGCTTTCCTATTTTCAGTCTTTTTGTATAATTCGCTTTTGTTTTAATAGAATCCTGGATCAGGAGAGTGGAGCAGGCTTCTTCCTCCTAACATGACATTGACAGAAATGATGGAGTCACAATCCAGACAGATTGAGTGGTATAATCACCTCATGGATACTGCTGGACTAGAGACTGCCACCAGGTAACTAGACTGACATGTTCATAATACCTTGCATGTGTTCTTACTGACCCATCTGGTATTTCTGTACAGAAATGCATTTTTTGCACCACTGTTTGAATTTGATACAGTACAGGATCCTTATTTTATCTGACAACTGTTGTCACTTCATCCCACTACTTTTGTCACACATGTGGGCAGTTATCATAAGTGGGCTACATTAGCATGATATAAATTCGCAGGCAGAAAGTGGGAACTGTTTGTTGCCAGATAAAATAATGACCCTGTACCTATGAAATGGAAAATATGTAGCTTTGCAGCTTAACCTGTATGTAACTTGTGTTTATGTGGTATGACATCAGGACATTCCAGAAGAAAGGTGAATACAATTAGTGCCAGTGCAAACCTTTGTAACTGGATATCCAGGCAATAAGACCCCCCCCCCCTTGCCCCTCCAACCCTAAAGTTAAAAACAGCCCAAATTCCTCAGTATTCTGTCATAATTAATAACCCAAAATTCCCCAAAACTGGACATTTTTTATGACAGTTATTAAGGCAGTTTTATTCATGCTGTTGTGTGGCATATTCAGATGACATGCAAATCAGTGGGCACCATGCAAATAGGGGAGCAACTAATTTTCCTCCAACATATGTAACAAAATAACTGTAAAATTTTCTATTTGAGGTGGCTGCTAGGTGTGTCAGTGCTCTCGCATTGGCCCTGAGTACAGTGACTGTGGTAAGAACATGCTGATGCACTGAGTTGTCCTGCACACAAGTATTTGTAGTCTAGTGGAAGTCACAAAGCTAAATTTTGACCTCTATCCGTTTGTGTCAAAAAATGGAACTGGTACATTATATACAATAGCTTTATTTTTTTTTTTTTTCAAAAAAGGCACATTCTTGAAAATTATTAATATAAATTTGTGTTCAAGCATATATCAGCAAATCAGGATTACTGAGAGGGCAGTTCTATGGTACCCTGTATATGTTATAAATATGTAATTAGAGGGGTTAATTTTGAATTGAATATGTATTGGTGATTATAAAATTTATTTATGGGGGAGAGGAGAGGCATATTCAGGGTTTTGGTGGGGAAACCTGAAGGAAAGAGACCTCTTGGAAGAGCCAGGCATAGATGGGAGGATAATATTGAGATAGATCTTCAGGAAGTGGGATGTGGAGGCATGGACTGGATCGAACTGTCTCAGGATAGGTACAGTTGTTGGGCATGTGTGAGTGTGGTAATGGACCTTAGGGTTCCATAATATGCAGGGAATTTCTTGACTAGTTGAGAACTGATTAGCTTGTCAAGAAGGACTCTCCACCATGGCATAAGTAAGTAAGTAATTAAGTATATAATTTATTTTAGGTTCATGGAGCTTTTGGTGCTTAGCACATCGAATACGCATAATGGTTCAAGACCGTCAAAGCCTCCTTCTCCACCAGTGACACCCCATGAGTCATTTCCGCCCCCTGATGTGATCCGAAACTTGGAAGAATTGTTTGTAGATAAGAATTTGTGTCCGCAGCCAGGAGTGGTAATGTGCAATCAGCAGCAACAGCAGCATTATCTTCAACATCACCACCACAATGGTCCACAAGTGCAGGTGATTTCAATTGCATAGACTGACTCCTATAAAAACAGCATTCCGTGTTTATATTAATTTGTTTACAGACTTAACAAACCTCATCATACAGTTGAGCTGTATAAGATGAGCATGATTCTTTGCAATTTCTTTTGGCACTTTGTGGTGTAGAATACCTCATGTAATTGTTGCCTTGACTAATCAGGTGAAAAGATACAAGTGAATGTTTTTGGAGGTGACTAGGTTGGAGGTATTGAATAAAGGCATAGTTGTTGCTATACAGGCCTTGAAGGCCTACGAATTCTTAACCCTAACACTAGATCATGGTGAATGGTCGGCCTCACACACTTGTTGTTTTACCTTGGGTAAGAGACCCGTGTACCCATTAAGTAGGAGGCTAGGTGGGTCCCAGAGCCAGTTTGGACATACCACACAAAGCTAAATCTCTTGACCCTGCTGCGATTTGGACCGTGGAATACCCAGTCTGTAGCGTAGTCACTATTCTGACTGTATTACCATGGCTCCAGTTGTGATAATTACAGGCTTAAAAAAACATGATTTTTGAATTCAGGTACATGTAACAGGTGCAGATATTTTTAGACAAGGCATCTCTTGTTGTTTTTTACTTACACACGTGTAAGGATATAGGAATGCAGAATAACAGTCCAAACACAACTTTGCCTGTGTGTAAATCAGCTGCATGTTTCGGCTTTATATAACCTTCATCAGGCTGATTACAGGACCATAAATAAGAAAAAAAACTTTAATATAATATAGTACAGTTGTGTGGACGAGATCTCGTCGTACATTAATGTACAGTTGTACAAGTTTATGTATGAAAGTACATAAGTAGAGTGGGGCTAGCAATAAAATTGTGTAGGGTTATGTGAATTATAAAAAGTCTTGAGGCCTTCAATGATCGTACAGTGCACATCATACTAACTATTGTGCACAAAAGAGAACAGCCTTTACCAAAGCATATCAACCATATTGTACATCACATTAAATTTATGCATGTCATTCATAATTACATATTTTAAAGGAAGTACCAAGATTAAGATGTGATCTGTGCATTTGGTCTGCAATACACATGTGTATCCACATTATATTGACAAAATACATTATACTTAATAACTTTCCATCTGAGAACACATAATTTTTCTATTGAACAACTCTTATGATCATCTGTTCACCTATGTAAAAGTAAGGTAAAGGTGCACCCTTGTACAGGCACTGAGGCTCTGTATAGGCCGTATGGCCCGTAGGGGAAGTAGAGGTATAGCTCTACTCTTTCTTGACCATGGCACTAGGAGGGGGTGAGGAGTCAGCGTCATGCCCCAGCTGCTCTTTACCCCCGGGAAGGACCTGGTACCCATAGTAAGGAGGCTGGGTGGGCCCCAGAGCAGGTCTAGACAGGTGCGGAAAATTTCGCCCCCACCAGGATTCGATCCCGGAACCGTCCAGCCTGTAGCCATTCCTGGCCCACTGCTCACCTATGACTCCACAAAAATTCTTTAAAAAAATTTCTTAAAGACTTATAACTCACATAACCTTTCACAGTTTTCTTGCAAGCCCCATTTTACTTGCATACTTTTATATATAACCTTGTACAACTGTATAATAATGTAAGACGAGATCTCGTCCATACAATTTTATTGAATTATGTTATACTTTTTTCTTATTTATGGTTCTGTGTTCAGCCTAATAACAGATATATATATAGCCGAAACATGCAGCTGATTTATTCGTAGATATTGTCATGTTTGGACTAATTCTGCATTCTTTTATCCTTGTATAGGTGCAGATGTGTTGTGAGACAGAGTACTGTGCTCCATTACTTTATAGCGCTAATGGGTTAGCTACAAGATGTTAATAGGAGTGCATGATTCTGAGGCTGAGTGAACAGTATCACTAACTCAACGCTTACTTCCCTGAAATTGTAACTGTAGTTATGGAATGTCACGTCTTTGTCTTTGTTCGTCCTTTGTTTAGATGTAGCATGTTACTCATCACTGCTTTATCTGATATCTCTTCTCATGATGTAAAATATCATGTAAATGTTCTTGAAATGTTTGAAGCATGTTGGGCCTTTGTGGGTACTCTGTGGTATGTCTCTTGTGTTGTAGGTCTGTTGCAAAATTTTGTTTTGTATTTAACATAATGTCAGATGTTGAATAATATTCAAAATATGTTTCATTTTATTATTAGGCCAGTCATCAAATGCCACAGCCATCTGAAAAATTGCTTCCAAGTCATCCAGATTTATGTGCTGGAGGTGAGAAGCCAGTTGATCTGCCATCTTGGTCTGCTGTAATGTATAGCAAACCTTTTATGTCAAGAGATCTCGAAGCATCTATGATGCTTGCGGCAGGGATTGGAGCAGGAAGTACCGTACAACCACCAGTCCAACAGCATCATAACCATTTCCATCATCAGCAGCAACAACATTTGCTACCATCACCAACACTACTTCATCCACCACCACAACAGCAGCAGCAGCAGCTCAACCACCACCACCACCACCACCTCCAACAACAGCAGCAGCACCAGCACCAGCACAACCGCAACCACCACCACAACAACCACCAGCTCCAGCAACAGCAGCAGCATCATCATCAGCAGCAGCAACAACAACAATCACAACAGCAGCAGAAGCAGCAGCAGCAACAACAACAACAACAACATCAACAACAACAACAAGAACAGCAACAGCAGCAACAACAACTACAACTACAGTTACAACACACAGACAATGTGACTTACTTCACAAATAGGTTTATGTATAATTTGAATCTTAGCGAAGGCCTTGACACAACCATGAGTAATGGATGGTCATTTCAACGGCAGCAGCAGCAACAGTCGGTACCTTTGTATCGCCGTCAGCCACAGTCCTCTGTGCCTGTTTCAGTACAGGAAAATGTCAATTTTACACCTGTACATTGTATTTTGGATGGTGTAGTGGACAAAAGTACTAGTGGAACAAGTGGAGCTTTTGCTGGATATGCGCGTGCAGCTGTCAGCATCGGATTGCAGCGAGACATTACACCAGCATTGCCAGTGAACCTTCCACAGAGAGAAATGTTGTCACAGTTGTCACTTCATCAGCAGAGAGACTTGAAGTCCCAATTATCTGCAGGATTACATCAAAGAGATTTGGCACCAGTACCTGTTGGTGTGCATGAGAGAGAAATGTCAGCTCAGTTGCAGAGGGATATTCCTACACCTGTGTCAGTGTTCTGCCCAACACATCTACAAAATCAGCAGCTACAGGGAGATGGCTTTGCACAACAGCAGCAACACATTCAACACCAACCTCAGAAGCACCATATCAATGCAGAATTTGGTAATAGAGATGGACATGATCAAAGTTCTGGTGATAATTCACACTCGTCTACTCTGAGACAAAATGGAGGAGGTACAACATATGCAAGTGTTCTTAGAGCATCACCACAGAAATGTAATTCCTCAGTGTCGCAGAATGGTCAGGAGGAAGGAAAAAACGGGATGGGCGATCCTTTCGCTGTCCTTCGAACTCTCGGCACAAAAAGAATGCAAGGGACGTCCGGATTGTATCATTACTTTTCATAGCTGTAAATGATGAAGTGTACGAAGGATGGAATGGCTACAATGGAGTCCCAGGAACAAGTCTTTGTCAACCATTGTATTAAACATTTGTAATTCAGTAATCCATTAGCACCTATTTTAGAACTATAAGATTACATGAGTGCAATTTTGCTGCAGTCCCAGTTCTATGGAAGATTAATTTTTTTCTAAAAAAATTATAAAATATTTGTAACTTATAAAAAAAAAAGGAAATGAATTAAATTAAATTAAAAAGTGCAGTAATACCAATAATTGTTTATTAATTTGTACTTTGATAATAGCATAGTAAATGTGGGCATTATTTAAACAGTGATGACCCATAACCAAAAAACTCCATATTGTGTGTAATGACTGTACTTGGTGTGAGAAATAAATTCAGCCTCCTGCATAAAATGTTGTTATCTGTGTTGTGGTTAGCTACTATTCAGTCCATTAATATCTTGTTGGTGCAGGAGTGATTAGTTCTACCACCAGGCCGACTGCAGTTGGTATTTGATCTGAAAGTTCACAGAGTAATTCCTATACCAGTTGTAAATAGAAGGATTAGTCACATGAACTTTGAACTTGTACCAAAGGAAACCAAATTAGTACTCTTATTTAGTATGGTGATGTACTGTTGCAAAATGGGGCAAGCTGCCATATGACACATCTTAAAGTTACTGCTATTGGGAGAAGAATGAACTTAGTTGTTTGGAATTTGAATGTTGATCTTCGTTCATGTGTAAGATATTTCATTTAGAGTGATTATTTTTAAATATGGTCAGATCCTAATATAGTGCCTGTGAAAGTTTGTGAGCAGAAGTTCCTTATTATATGGTACTTCAATTTTCTGCCACCCTACAAACTGTGGTGAACAAACATAGGTGCCATGTTAGGGTTAGACCATAAACAAAAGTTTTCGACAGTTAGAACAACCAGTCAGTTTCAGTACAGCAGTTGTCAGCATTTTCTTCATTGGGATCATTTTAGACTTACAGTAGAACTCCACTTATCCGGATCGCCAGTTATCGGGGTCTGTTTGGCCCTTGGGGTAAATGTGTTGAGAATTCTACAAAACTAACTTTTCTTGAAATTACTGGTTATCGGATCAAGTACAATGCAGTGTTATGGCTTCTAGAGCTTCAAATAAGGTGTGGTCAAAAGTTTGAGATGCAGGTACATAATGTAAATAGTAACAGCTGAACTTCAAACTGCCAATGTAGCCTATTATCAAAGAAATATCCAATTATCCAGATTTTCTGCATATCCAGATGGCTCGCCATCCCAATTAATCCAGAGAAGTGGAGTTTTACTGCACGTGTTTTAAAATTTAATATGATCCGTGATCCTTGCATTAATCGAATGTATGTATGTATATATATATATATATATACGCACACACAAAACAATGGCACCAGCACATGTGCGCATGTATACTAAAATTAGCCTATACATAAACACTGTGGTTTACCATGCAATCCACAACACAGCAGTTTCTGTCATATTGTGAACTGCTAACTGACACTACTGTGTACATTGCTCAATCATTATCAACATATTCTTATCATAATAACTCATATTTATGTACATTTTAAACCACTTTCTCATATGATTGCAATTACACTTTTGCATTGGGTCTGATATGTTTTTATATATCTTTCATTTTTATTTTGTATTTCTATTGTATCAGACTTTTGTATTTTATGTCCCTGATGATGGCCACGTAGTTGGCCAAAACATGTAGGGTCTGTTTTATGCGTAGAATAATTTTAGTGTACATGTATATTTTTTGGTGCCATTATTTTATATATATATATTTACTTATTTATATATATATATATATACTTTCAACAAGTAATAATTTTCAAAACATCGGTGTATGGATTATTGTTCATGATGCGTGTCTAGCAGGTTCCTGGTTTCTGTTGAATCTGAGGGCGTTAATCCCCAATTATGTTTGTTTGTCATTCGTACCTCGAAGCATCACTTCACATTGCACTTCATACTGCCCAGTCTGTGTCTTCTCCTTGCATAGCACAGTGTTTCATTTCAGCAATTATAAAAGAAACTGTGATAGCATGAATTTGTGTTGCAAGCAAATATAGACTTGGCAGCAAAATCATTCACCATTTCATGAATATTTATTAGGAAAAATAAGCTCTTTTTTATAATATGCTTCAGTCTGTTTTGTGTATATAAGATTACTCCCCTGTGCCCTTCTTGAGCAGCACATTGCAACATCTTAGAACCATACCTGAAGGGCTAAGAGTGAATTTAATGAGTTGATGATGAGACTTGCACTGTGCAAGTACACTTGGAAGTTAAACCGGTGTATTTAAAATGAGGCAAACATAATATTAATTGAGACTGCACCAGTGGTTAACCATTGCTCATGCCAGATAGTTGAAGACTTGACTTACAATGGTGTGAATTTTAGTTAGACATTCCTTTGTGTTTTCCTATAATTAAATGATTATATACCGTTATAAACACACCTTTATAAGAGTATTTGTGCAACATGTTTTGACACTAAAGGGACATCATCAGGCTTAATACCCAAAAAGGCTATACAGTTGCTTTACTAACTGCAGTGCAACAGTATAGCGTATCATGTGTTTTAATCAGTATTTAGCCTCATGATGACTCTTTAGGGTCAGAACATGTTGCATTAAGTACTGCAAATGAAGATGCATTAACGATTTATACACCTTTAAGTACACTGGTATGCTCTTTGTGTAGCCAACAGTACATCACTGTTATTAAATGTTGCAGAGAAGTATATAGGTAGATAAATTAAAAGAAGCTGAGCTTGTTATTCCAGTAATGTTTTATTGAATTCATTATCATTACATGAATTCTAAAAATACCAAATGGAATCATGAGCTGTTGTTTTTCTGTAGATATGTTTTTAGTATGAGAAGAAAGAGAATTAATTTAGATGTGTAATAATAACAAACTGTATAGTGAACGTAGACCATGGTCACAGAATTTGTTTCGGTTGCCCTCTGAACATTACGAGTATGAGGTGTGTACATACTTTCTCTTTTTTATTAGATAAATGCGTTATTTTTGTAGTGCTACATTATTGTGGCTGTTTGTGCATTACTATAAAATTATCTTGCATTTAATTCATTTTTTGAGAGGACTGCTAGTTTTCCACGTTCATGGAGATGTGTCAAACTGTAACCAGTGTGTGACTCGGAAATTTAACGAAGCTGTAAACATAAAGAAGAAAAATTTGAGACAAAATATAAAACTTCCAGGACAGAGACTTGTAAAATGTCCACTGAGGATATATTTGGCACTGAACTAAAATAAGGGTTTGAAACATGGAAGAAGGATCCCATTCTTTTTAATTAGCTGTGAACTTTGTAAGACATACCATAACATAGCAGAAAATAGAAGCAAGTGTTTCAAACATTATACATGTGCCACCTGTTTTGGCTGTTGTGTTTGGTACATGCTCGTGTGCACACGCACACATACACACACACACACTCACTCACACTTGTGTAATTTGTTTTTTAACCCAGGAAGTACTCTTGCATTCTGTTTATTGGAGGTGGTTAAGGGTTTTTTTTTTTAAACTCATGGTTCCGTGCATCAAAATTCAGTGTTAATAAAAATCCAACCAGATGCAACAGTATGCAGATATTTATTTACTGCAAAGTCACTCTACATGTTTCAGGTGTCACAGCACCCATCATCAGGAGTACTAAAAACTGTAACTGCGGCCTC
>Ga0131853_10011078_pt1 | contig 16481 bp, 9 predicted proteins | sample TergutLab28metaG_FD_92764 | JGI IMG/M metagenome (GOLD analysis project Ga0131853, IMG submission 92764) | Labiotermes labralis P1 segment gut microbial communities from Petit-Saut dam, French Guiana - Lab288 P1 (version 2) (version 2) | ecosystem: Host-associated > Arthropoda: Insects >...
AACATTACATAGTTATGGTCGCCTGAAATGGAAATTGAAACGGCGTTGCTAACATTGGGGGCATTTGTCCTGCCATTTACATTATAACCCCATGAAGCTACAGAGCCATCGTTAAGTAGTACAGTAAAGTGGTCGCGGCCCGCGCCAATACTTGCTACATTGCCTTGGATACTGTCCGGCACATCAAAAAGCACACGGTTTAAAGGTTCGCCCCATATGTGTATAGTGCCATCATCCAGCAAAGCTGCGCCATTATTATCAGTCATGGCAAAGTCTACAACCCTGCCCTGTATTTCGTCAGGTATATCGCGTATACCCCGGGGGGTTTGCATTAGTACATATAAATACCCATCTTCGGTTCGCACACCAAAGGTTAGGGAGTTGGATTCGATTTGGACAGGGACAGAGCCACGGGGCACACGGCCAGTTGCAGCTACTTCCCTACGGTTCATGGCAATACCGCCCCACGCGTGAAGGTTATTGTCGTCTGTAATTGCCACGGTTACACGCATTCCAGCTTCGGCCGTAACCACACGCCCTTGGATTGCTGGTGGAATATCGTGTATTTCGAATGTTGGGTTTTCGTTACCCCATGAGTACAGGTGCCCATCTTCTGTTACCACAAGGGCATGGTATGGGCCAGCGGAAACGTGGGCAATAGGCCTATTGGGTTGTGGCGGGTTTAGTAGTGGTTCACCAATTACACTAACAGTGCCCCATGTATGCACACCATTATCATGTGTGACAGCAACACCAAAACCCGGTCCAGCAGCCAGCATATCAATTTCGCCTTGTATAGCGCTTGGGATCCGCATCATATTCATAGAAGGGCGCTGATTTACTTGCCCGCTGTCAGTTTCCCTTAAGTTTATGGGGAAGAAGAAAGGAATGATTGTACTTGCCAGCAGCATAGTAAAAAAACCAATCAAACCAATGATTGTCAACTTTCTTCTGAAAAATTCTTTCACCATGGTTCTTAGTGGACTTTGTACTTGCTCTTCCTCAAGTAAAGAAATCTTGCTTACACGTTCGCCAAACATCATGCCCATTAACGAGCCAAGCCATGAGCCTTTGCGTACTTTTTTTTCATTATTCATACAATTCAAACCCCCATCTATTCAAATCTGATACGTGGGTCAACAAACACGTACACAATGTCTAATAGCAATATTACAATGAAAGCAATAAACGCGTAGAAAACATTCATCGCCATTAGTACACCAATGTCACGAAGGTTTAGCGCATTTATCATGATAAGCCCCATACCTTGCCAGCCAAAAGTCATTTCTATGGCTACGGTCCCACTAAAAACAGTGATAAAAAAGCCACCCATTACAGTGATGACAGGAATTAATGAATTTCTAAATGCATGGACATATACTACTGTCTTCTCAGACAACCCCTTTGACCGGGCTGTGCGTACATAATCCATATTTAACGAATCAATCATTGCCGAACGTACAAAGCGTATAAGCCCGGCCAATCCCACAAACACAATTGCGGTAAGGGGTAATATCATATGGCGAAGCCTGTCCAGATACCACGCTAGTGTCCCAGAAGGCGGCGGCATAGTTGATGCCATCCCAAAAATGGGAAGCCACCCTAATATAACCGAAAATACAACAATTAATATAAGGCCAAACAAAAAGCCTGGGATGCTAATGCCTATCATTGAAAAAACAAGGGCAGAGCTATCAAATAATTTCCCACGCCGAATGGCGCAATATACCCCTACAGGAATAGTAATAAGGAAGACTATAATCATTGCAATGATATTTATTACTATTGTATTAGCCATCGGGCCCCTTATATGGTCTAGTACTTCCATCCTAGATTCCATAGAAATACCAAAGTTACCTCTAAACATGGCGGCGAGCCAATAGAAATACTGTACTACATTATTCCTGTCTAGCGCCATTGTTTCAATAATTTCTGCCCGCATAATCGCAACCTGCTCCGGCTGCATCCCACCGGCTACTTCTGGCGGGAGGAACATATCTACAGGATCCCCCGGCATGGTGCGGAACAACATAAAAAAGAAAAATGAAACCGCAAAGAGTACAAGGATAATATACAGTACCCGCTTACAAACAAATTTTAACATTGGCGTGCCTCCCTACATATTATGTAAAGCCCCTGCGGCAGAAGCTGCCGCAGGGACCAACATGTTGAAACTAATTACATAAATGATTACATAAATGATAAAGATTAATCTTGCCAGTAAGACCTAAGAACTGCTTGTGGGAAACCCCATACACCAGTGTTGTACCAGTTGCTTAAGCTTGTTGGAAAGAAGTCGTGCACAAGTGCCATGTTGAATGGAAGTGTGTACACTTGGTAGGTTAGATATTCCATATAGTCAATGAAAGCTTCGATAAAGGCATCGCGGCCTGTATCTGTGGAAATATCTTGGCCACGGATATTGTCGGCCAAAGCGCGCATGGTTGGGCTATCAATTTGACCCCAGTTTTGGGAAGGAATAGCTTCCAAGCTGGCTTGAACCCATGGTGACCATACAAGTGCCATACCAATACCTAGGGTATGCATTTCAAAGCGTCCGCCTGCAAATGCATAACCGCTGGAAAGTGCGCCACTCCATAGGTCACTACGCTCTTGGATTAAACGTCCGCCTGCGTATGCAAGGTTGTCGAAAAGTTGAATTTCAAGTTGATCACGGAATGGGTAAGCAATTGCGCGTACCATCCAGTTGATTTCTAGCGGCATAAGCACACGCTCGCCAGTGTAAACTTTATTGCTGCGGATCATGTTACCGTCTTCGTCGGTGTAAATACGTACGATTTCACCGTCATCGCCGGTACCCCATTCCCATTCGTCTACCCATTTGTGACGGATATTGTCTGGGTTATCAACTGCGTTGCCTTCATAGGGGTTACCATCTGCATCATATACCCAGCCGCCTTCTTCCAAAAGCTCAATAGCGCGGGCAATGTTTAGGTCGTAAATTGTTACGCGCTCATAAAGGTCGCGGTTTGCTGCTTCTTGGTACCACCACCATGCAGGTGCCCATGGGCCATGTGCAACAACGGTGAAACCACGGCCTACCATTTCGTTCATTTCGTGACGGTCTTGCAGGTATGCAATAGCTGCACGAACTTCGCGGAATTGGGTTGGGCCTGTATCTGTATGGAACTGAGTAAAGAGCTGGCCAAATTGGTCATATCTTACAAAGTCATGTGTGCCGCCGCCAACAAGAATGTTTAGGGCGTTTTCAAGGGCTTCGCCGTCTTGAATGTTTTCCATGATATGGGCTGCGCCAGATGCTACAGCGTCTACCATAACTGGTGATGGGGTTAAGCGCCAGATTACGCGCTCAATACGTGGGCGGTAACCGTCCCATGTACCTGGGAAGTGTGGGTTAGCAACAAGTGTTAGTACACCATTGCCAACGTCAACGCTTTCAAACATATAAGGACCAACGAAAACGGTTGGGCGGTATTTAATACCATCAGAGAAATATTCGCCAACTGGGTTGCCATCTTCGTTATACATAAGTTCGCCGTCTGCGTCCATGAATTGAACGAAAGTTTCGGCACCACCCATTACTGTTAAGCTAAGGGCTTCGTTGGTTAATTCGCCACCGCCTAATGCGGTTAAGAATACACCGTCACCATCATCATGGGCTTCTACGCCAAACATGTGTAGTGCCACTGGGGCATGGTTCATGTTAGAGCCAGCTTCCCATACATTAGGAAGGAATTCGGCGGCATAAGTAATTGAGAATTGAGAATCATTGTAGATACGTATGCTTGGAATAACGTCTAAGTCACCGTTGATCCATGGTGTACGGTATGCTACGTGTAGGAAACCGTTTGCTGAAGGCACTACAGAGTCCCAATAAGAACTAATGTTAAGTGCTACGCCGCCAGCAAAGTGATGGGCTGTAATTGGTGAACCGTCAGAGAATCTGAGGTCTGTGTAGATGGTGAAGGTATAAGTACGGTCGCCATTTGGCTGGTCTGTAATTGTTGGCCATGCACCGTCTACTGATACTACTGGATTTGGGAAGAATTCATTGAAGTGGTTACGTGCCATGGTGTTCAATTCACCAGCAAACATAAGCATACGTGCATGTGCGTTTGGTTGTGCATTTGACCATGCTGCATCTAGAATGTTTGCCTCTGGGCGGGTTGCGTGTGCGTTGATGATATAGCTGCCTGGGACAGCTGTCATCGTTGCTGCTCTTGCCAGGATGGCTTCGCGGGAGCTTAAATCTAACTCGCCGTCATCGCCTGGTTCTTCTTCGCCGCCACCATCTGGTGGTGCTTCTGTTGGTGCTGGGGTTTCAACAGGTGGTGGTGTTGCTCCATCATCTGCTGGAGTTTCGCCGTTTCCACCGCACGCTGCTAAGGCAAAAAACGCAACCGTTAGCAGAAATGCCAAAAACATAAACTTTTTCATCTCTGTTTCTCCCTTCATAACTAAACGCCAATTAATTTTTGACGGCGTTTTAATTTATTCCGCACACTATACCACAGAGTAATAGCATTTGTCTAAATTTATTTTATATCATTTTACAACGGGTAATTTATTTGATTGTGAAAGGTATACAAATATTACAGTTGTGTTACAAAGTAATTGTGCGGAACTATATTTTAAAGTAAGTAGTGTTTGCAAACTCATGCACAGTACTAGCAAAAAAATACCCCCATGAGCAAAAAAGCCTATATAACAGACTAAATATTGTGGAATCCGTAGCAAAAATATAAAATGTAAGATATACCAGTAACATGCCATTCAATAAGGGAGATAGAAATTAATGAAAAATAGCCATTCAATATTAAACATATTTGATAACCTTACAAAGCGTTGGTTTGAATCATCCCTGGGCCAGCCAACAACCATCCAGGAAGAAGCATGGCCAGCTATAGCCAAGGGCGGGCATGTTCTTGTTTCTGCACCCACAGGTACAGGTAAAACTTTATCCGCGTTTCTTGTTTTCATAGATAAGTTTAAGAAACAGCAACGGGAGGGAATTTTAAAAAATGAGTTGCAGCTAATCTATATTTCACCGCTGAAGGCATTGGCTGCCGATATCCGTGAAAATTTGTACAAGCCATTAAACGGCATATTAAATGAAGAGATGGATGCGGGATATGAAAGGCAAAGCCTGTCAATTGCCATAAGAACCGGCGATACATCCCAAAAAGACAGACGAGCAATGATAAAAAATCCCCCTCATATTCTAATAACAACACCAGAGTCTCTATTTCTTATGCTGACAAGTAAATCCAGCAAGGAAATGCTAAGCACCGCATCCGCTATTATCATTGATGAACTTCACGCCATGATTGATTCAAAACGGGGTGCGCACATGATGTTGTCCCTTGCGCGGCTGGATAAGCTATGCGGGAAGCCGCTGCAAAGAATTGGCCTTTCTGCAACGATAGAGCCTTTGGATGTGGCGGCACAATATTTGTCTGGTAATACGGATATAACCATTACTGCACCAAAGATGGAGAAAAAAATCAAAATTGAAGTTGTAAGCCCGGCCCCAAATATGTTTAACCTTGCAGAAGGATCTGTATGGCAGGACATTGCTCAAGCTGTTTATGACCAATGCCATGACACCCGAAGTGTAATAGCTTTTACCGACGGCAGGCAGTTTGCGGAAAAATTGGCATACCAGGTAAATATAATAGCCCGCACAAAAGATGGAATAGAAAACTTTGCCCGCACCCATCACGGTTGCGTTTCCAAGGAACAGCGGTTTGAGGCAGAAAACGACCTGCGAAGCGGAAAACTGCGCCTGCTTTGCGCAACATCATCAATGGAACTGGGCATTGATGTGGGAGAGATAGACCGGGTGGTGCAAATCGGCTGCCCTTCCAAGATATCCAGCGTTATGCAGCGGTTGGGGCGCGCTGGCCACAACCCTGGGCGTACCAGTGTTATGAAAATGTTCCCCCGGACAGTGGCCGAAAGCATACACTGCGGGCTAACTGCCCATACGGCCAATAATTTTATAATCGAAAAATCTGCACCGCCGCGCTTATGTTTTGATGTGCTGGCCCAGCATCTTGTCTCCATGGCAACAGATGAAGGCTACTATATAGATGAAGTAATGGAGATTTTGCCCCTGGCATACCCCTTTAAAGATGTGACAAAAGAAGATGTAAAGGCGATATTAAACATGCTTGCAGGTGATTATGAACACAGAAAAGACCTGCCAGTGCGCCCCCGCTTGCTTTACGACCGTATCAATGAAAGAGTAGAAGGGGACACCTATAGCCGCATGCTTGCGGTTTCCACAGGGGGGACAATCCCAGATTTGGGCATGTTCTCTGTAAAGGCGCAAAATGGTAAGAAATTGGGTGAGTTGGATGAAGAAATGGTTTTTGAACAACGGGTTGGGTATAAGTTTCTGCTTGGGTCCTTCGCGTGGAAAATTGTGCAGATAACCAAGGATACTGTGTTTGTAGAGCCTGCTTCCATAACAGGGGCAAGGCCGCCATTTTGGAGGCTTGCTTGGATGAGCCGTAAGTTACAGATTGGCGTAGAGTTTGGCAAATTGCTGAAAGGCCTGTCTGAAGCCGCAGCAGGCATAGCCAGCGAATATAATGAAGATAATATTATTAAATATTTAAACGGCTTAGGGTTGGATGAATTTGCGGCTGCCAACGCGGTTGGATTTTTGACGCGCCAGCTTGAAGCTACTGGCATTTTGCCTGACAACGAAACAATCATTATTGAGCATTTCGCAGATGAAGCTGGCGACAATCAAATAATGTTTCATTCTATTTTTGGGCGGCAAGTAAACCAGCCTCTTTCTATTTTATTGCAAAAACACTTGGAAAAAGCGACCCCGCTGGAAGTTGATGCCTATGAAGATGATGATGGTATATTGCTTGCTGCAAAAAATGCGTTTCAATTTCCCAAGGGGCTGCTTTTGGAAATAAAGCCGGAAACCGCAAGGCCTGTATTGGAGGCTGCGCTAATTTCATCAACATTATTTAACCTTGCCTTCCGCCACAATGCCGCACGGGCACTTATGATGGGTGTTTCCCGGGGGAAGCGAAACCCGCTGTGGATTCAAAGACTGCGGGCGGCGGAATTTTTGGACATGATTGTAGATTATCCAGACCACCCACTAATCCGGGAAACAAAACGGGAATGTCTGGAGGATTTTTGGGACCTGGATGGGCTGGAATGGGTGCTGACTGGTATACAAACTGGGGCGATACAGGTGCGGGAGCTATACAAGGAAGCCCCATCCCCCATGTCTTTACACTTGCGCCGGGAAGCTGAGGCAAACCAGGTGTATAATTATTTCCCTTCTACAAAAGGTATTAATGCAGCCGCCCAGGATATGCTTAACGAGGCGCAGAAAATCAAGCCTGCGGCAGAGCAATTAGCTCAGGTTTCTGAACGCAGAAAATTACCGGAAGATGAAAAGCAATTGCATTCACTGCTGATGATTGAAGGCGATATAGTAGCCGGTGAGCTAAGCATACCTTACGAATGGCTGGAATCCCTTGCCCAGCAAGGGCGCGCTATGTATATCGAACCTGGCCTTTGGATTGCGGCAGAAAACGCGGAAAAGTACGCAAAAGTATTTGACGCAACACCAGAAACCCAAGACCAGGATGAACTGAAAAACATTGTAAGAAGAACCCTTCGCTATAAAGGAGCCCACTATCCCGAGCAAGTAGCAGAACGCTATTTTTTAGCAGAAGAGACAACCCTTAAAATATTGATAGCACTAGCAAACGATAAAGAAGCCATAGAAGATGACGGTTTATACTACCATGCTGATTTATATGAAAGAGCCAGAAACGCAACTATAACAGCCCGAAGGAAGCAAGTAAAAACTGTGCCCCCCCAAAACTACGCCGCGCTGCTGACAAAAAAGCTAAAACTCCACGCCCCGCCGCTGACAAAAAAGCTAAAACTCCACGCCCCGCCGGAAGAGCAGCTTAAAAAGGCATTAAATGACTTGCGGGACAGGCTTCACCCCATTGCATTGTGGGAAAGCATATTATTCCCGGCCCGGGTCAACAATTACCGGACAGAGATATTAAACAAAGTATTGTCTAATGGTGAAATGTTCTACAGCATTGCCCAAATAAATAACCAAGCTCAATTGTCATTCCATTCTTATGAAGATATAGATTGGGATGCAGACATGTTGGAAATATCAGGTGGTCTTGAGGGTGATGAAAAAATTATATATGACTTCCTGCTAAAGCGCGGGGCAAGCTTTCATTCCAGCTTCAGCACTGTAATTGACAGCAGGCCTTCCCATGACACACTTATGTCCTTGCTGGAAAATGGGCTAATCCATTGTGATAGTTTTGCACCGGTTAAGCAGTGGCTAAACCAGGCAAAAACCCAAAAGGCTACGGCCAGGCAGCGGGTTAATGCCCGCATGATAACCCTGACTTCAGGCCGGTGGGAGGTAACCCGCCCGGTGAAGGCCCTTTCTAATGAAGAAATCCTTAACAGAATCTTTGACAAGACAGTGGTGCTGTGCCGGGAAAATTATAAATATGCCGCAGAAAACTTTACCGGTATCACATGGGGTGCAATGTTGGAAACCCTTAGGGTATGGGAATATACAGGGCAGGCAAGGCGGGGGTATTTTGTGGATGGCCTCTCGGGTATGCAGTTTATTAGGGAACAGGATTTTTCATCAACTGTGCACAGCCTTGAAAATCCTGGCTTTGATGATAGTATTGTATGGCTGTCTGCCATAGACCCATTGCAGGCATGGGGGAAATATATCCCCCACTTGGAAGGCAAAGGTTTTACAAACACAACTGTTACTGCAGTAGCTTTGGGTTCTGGTGTGCCTATTGCCGTGTTTGAAAAAAGCGGGAAGGCTTTAAGGTTACTGGATGAAAATATCAGCCAGGAATGCATCGCCAGCCTTCTTGAATCATTTGCTAAGGCATTCAAGGGAAAGAATATATTTTATGACTTGAAGAGGATTACGGTAAAAGAATACCCGCCTGAAGTGACGGGGCAGTTTAAGGATGCAGGGTTTCAAAAGGCGTTGTTGGATTATATGTTGTTTGGGATATAGAAGCTGTGTTCATAGGCGACATTGAATCCTATGAACATAGCTTCAAAGGGAGTGAATTTATGTTTAAAGGTTTTACACCACAGACCATTGATTTTATGTGGAATCTTCGCTTAAACAACCATAAAACATGGTTTGAGGCAAACAAGGAAAGTTTTAAACAGGATTTTCAAAGCCCAATGAAGGCATTGGGGCAAGAAGTGTTTGAGGGTATTGTATCTGAATATGGCAAGTACGGGTTTATCCATAAAGTTTCGCGGATATATAGAGATGCGCGGCGGGTGCGTGATGGCGAGCCTTACAGGTGCAATTTATGGTTTTCTATTGAAAAACCCAGCGAGGAATGGACATCTACACCTGTGTTTTGGTTTGACCTTTCCCCAGAAACATGGAGCTATGGCTTAGGGTATTATCAAGCAAAGCCTATGACTATGGCCAAGTTTAGGGCGCGTATTGACAATGACCCTGGCAGGCTTGAAAAACTTGCGAAGACTTTGGAAAAGCAGGATGAATTTATTCTTGATGGGGAAGAGTATAAGCGCAAAAAGGAAGCTTCCTCTGGCAAATTGCCCAAATGGTATAATAAAAAGTCCTTTTCCCTTATCCATACACAGAAAAATGGCGGCGAGCTGTACTTGCCTGAGCTGGCGGGCCGTCTGGTGAAGGGGTATAAATTTTTAATGCCTTTTTATGATTATTTTATTACATTGGATTCTGACCCAGAGCCGAAGTAATGCCAAGATATTTCCCTTTGCACTTTATTTATCGCATAATTCCCTTCCCGTTTTATTTTGCAGCCGTTCTTTTTATGTTATAGTCACCAAAATTAAATTAATCTAAATGATAGCGAGGGATATTCATGAACAAACTAGAAAATTACTTAGCAACCTGGGAAGAAAAAATCCGCCAAACTGTAGGCAAGCAGCAAGTGCTTCTTGGTCAGTCTGGCGGGGTTGATTCCTCTGTATGCGCTGCACTGATTTCGAAGGCAATACCAGGGCAGCTTACCTGCGTTTTTGTGGATCATGGCTTTATGCGCTTAGGGGAAGGGGATGAAATAGAGGCTATATTTGCAGAAAAGCCAGTCCGTTTTGTCCGTGTCAACGCCGAAGAGCGCTTTCTTGCAAAAATTGCAGGTGTTTCAGACCCAGAAACAAAGCGCAAACTAATTGGTGAAGAGTTTGTACATGTTTTTGAAGAAGAAGCAAAGAAGCTTGGTAAAATACCATTCCTTGCCCAGGGAACAATTTACCCAGACATAATAGAATCTGGCGGTGAACATGGGGCAGTAGTAAAAAGCCACCACAATGTAGGCGGCTTGCCAGATATTATGGATTTTACAGGAATAATAGAGCCCCTGTCCGGCCTTTACAAACCAGAAGTGCGAGAGCTTGGCCGTATGCTTGGGCTTCCCTCTTCGCTGGTAGACAGGCAGCCCTTCCCCGGGCCTGGGCTGGCTATACGGGTTATGGGGGATGTTACAAAGGCTAAGCTTGATGTTTTGCGTAAAGCCGATGCCATTGTGCGTGAAGAGATTGGGCTGCTGGATGAAAAACCTAACCAGTATTTTGCTGTGCTAACCGATACTTTTACCGTAGGGGTAAAGGGTGATGTCCGGACTTATGACCCAGTTGTGGCCATACGTGCGGTTAGTACCTTGGATTTTATGGCCGGGGCTTATACACCTTTGCCACATGAGGTTTTGGAAAGGATGGCTAAGCGGATTACTGGGGAAATTGATGGGGTTAGCCGGGTGGTTTATGATATTACTTCTAAGCCGCCTGGGACTATTGAGTGGGAGTGATAATACGAATAATATGGAGACTACAGATAGACCGTGATAATGGAGATAATAAATATAATCAGAGAGCGGGTGCAATCATGCAAGCAGTAAAAGCATATTACAATGGCGACACATTTACGCCATTTAAACCAGTTAAAATCCCAAAAGGAAGTCATGCAATTATAACAATACTTGATTTCCCAATTAATGACGCTTTCAACCATAGCGAACTTGATGATGTGGGCATTCGACAAATTGAGGCAATGCGCCAGTTTATTGCAGAGAGTGACAGTTGCAATGAACCTATACCTGAATTTAAACGCTTGAAGCTTCGTGAGGATGCGGTATGATATATGCACTAGATACAAACATCATTTCTTTCATCATAAAAGGGAATGAGACAGTGCGTGAGCGATACTTCGAAGCAGTTTCTAAAGGAATACACTGTGTTATTCCTTTAATGGTGTATTATGAAGTCAAGCGTGGGCTAAAGGCTAATAACGCAGGGAATAGACTGCGCTCATTTGAGGGTATTTGTACTGTACTTGGTATCGCTAATCTTACTATAGCTGATATGAATATTGCGTCAGATATTTATGCCAAATGCAAAGAATCAGGCAGACCAATTGATGATGGTGACTTGCTCATAGCAGCTCAATGTATAAACAACAGTTACGTTCTTGTCACGAATAATACAAAGCATTTTCGGGATATAAAAGGGCTTGATATAATTGATTGGATACAATAGCCTATACTTTTCACAACCATGATTGCTGGACTTTCTGTGAAACTCACCAAGAAGCTGAAAATAGCTTTAGTGCAATTATCGAAGCTAAATGAGGTTTTTTTATGGCTAAACTAATACGTTTAGTATTGATATTGACTGGCCGAGTGAGAGTAATCAAACTGGCGTAAAGAATGTTGATTTTACGGGGTTTTTAGCCTGTCGATGACCGCCGTGGCAATATTTTGGCAACGCGTACCGCCAAGAAGAGCGGACAGACGCAAAGTGTTTGACTTTTCGCGAAGCAAAAATGTACTGAATTGCTTATAATTTCATATGAAAAGAGCTAACTGGTTTTGAATGCCGGTTAGCTCTTTTTTCTTTGCCTATATCATGTTGAAATGCTCAAAGGCGTTCTTAATTGCATCCATTTTACTTGGTGGGCAAGGTACTTCTCGCTTGTTAGGTGAATTGCGCCTTGGGGATTGTCTAACAGGAATCCCGCAAACTTCCTTCATGTGAGCAATCCAACAACTTTTGGGTGTGAAGCTGTGTGTTTCCTTTACATATGCTTGAATTTCTTTATAGGTTGCCATCGTCGTTATCCTCCTTCCGTTGTGCCCTGTATTCGTCAAGTGCGACCTTGTTACGTTCAACCTCAATCTTGGGGTAGTTGTACCGCCAAGCGTTGTACTCTTCTTCGGTTATTTCGCCGCTGTTGAGTGTCAATGGCGGACAAAATGAACAAAAATATGGTAAAAAATGTACATAAGTGCCGTCAGTCCAGATGTAAAAATGATAATAGTTAACAAGTTATCACTTTAATATTTTTATGAACGTGTAATCACAATGACATTGGCGAGAATGTAAATACCAAGTGCCGTTTTGAGAAAAAAACACACAATAATGCTCCATAAAAACATATCGCTTCGCAGCCATAGCCCTGATGGGTTTAGTAAATTAATCACGAATACTGCCATCAACAGGCATGCAATAGGCAAGAGAAATAATTTCTTTTTAAAACGGTACATTGGGTGAATTATACTCTTTGCCGGTATAATACTATAATCGACTATGCGGCTTTCCTTGCGTTTCGTAAAAATCCATATTAAGCCATGTATATTAAGCAGCCATAAAATAACGCCAGTTAAAACAATAAACCACGCAAAACCATCACCTTCAAGAAGGCTTGCCGTAAAGCTGCTAGACCGCAGAGTGTCCTGCGCTATAAAACGAAAATTACTTACACCCGTGAGCGCAATTATGTCGGCCCTCAAACTTCGTGTATGCCATGCTATACCTAGGCGGGAACGCCCTATTAAATCTGGATCATACAGTGTGATTATATATTCACGCAAAACACAACCATGTTGAGCACTTCTACAGGTCATGGCAATCCTAACAATCACAGGGTCATGTTGATATCTGTCATACCAAAATGGCGCATTAACTTTTTCCATATATGCTTCTAAGGTTTCAAGGTCCGTGAGTTGAGCTGGCGTAAGGCTGTGCCTGGACATGTGTTGCCCAAATACACATGGTTCATATAGTTCAAAAGATATGCGATCATCAGCGATGCCAGTAAAAGCCAGCAATGCCTCTCTCAACTCTTTGTTGTTGTACATGCACTCCTGCATCTTTACAGAAAAATATGGGTCACCAGACTCTTTCCAGTGAAAATCTGCGGCAAATACCCGTTCGAGTACCCTTTCCATGATAGTATCATGCCTAGCGCTACGTACTACTATCAAGTCTTGGAAGGCGCGTAAACGTTCATATTGCAAGGATAAATGTAGCCACTCTTCGTTGGCTAAAAGGAAATCGGCAAAAAAATTTGTAGCAGCCATTTCAGTAAATTGTACTTCATTTGCTTCCAAGCCAGCAAAAACTAATATTTCGGTTTTAACCTTATTATTAAATGAATTTGGGGATAGACTTACATTATATCGAAGGGAAAGGTGCTGTGGAATTTCACTACCTATCAAAAGTGATTGATGAAAGTCAGTGATTCTAGTAACTACTATTTCATCACGGTAGATGGTGCCGCTGTTTGCATACATTGCGAACTCTCTAAGAAGAAGATATGGTTTAAGGAAATTGTATACGGCTTGATTCGGTAGCATAAACTCATAGTGCCCTTCCCAGGCCAAAATTTTAAATCCCCATGTAAGTAAACGGATATATATGTCATCTTCACAAATACCAGTAAAGTCTAACATTTCTGCAATCAACTCAGTATTATTGTAGTCATCTTCGTGCATAAACATCACACTGACGCTATTAGGCATACTGGAACAATTAGCTACTTCTATTATCCGCAAATCAGACATCTCTATCCCGCCTGCGTTCAGGTTTGCAGCAAACTCGCGAAGACGATTAATTTGCAGGCCGCGTTCAGTAGGATATAAGATACTTAACGCTGGCGGTTCCCAAATTTCAGCAAGCTGCCGGACTTCTTCAATATGGCTCGACAGTGTGCCGCCCTCTACAATGCGGACATATGCTAATATCTGTGTTGTTCTTAAGCTATTCGCAACTCGTCGGCCATGGGCCAATACACTGGCAAGTACAATCACTGTAAACGAGAGAATTCCAATTGTCAGTAAAAGCTTTTTCTTCATACAAGATAACATCCTTTCTTGTATCAATGCTGTTCATTAGCAGTGATTTACTGTATATTTATCACAGAATTAATAAGGGAGCAATGAGATGGAAAAGTATCGATTAAAGGACGTACATATAATTATTTCAATCACGGTGCTTATTGCATTTTTGATGGCTATAGGCATATATGCCAGCAATATGGAAGCTGATGAAATAAACAGGGTGCAATCGGCATATGACATAGAGTCACCCATAGTGGGTTTAACGGCAGGGTTTGATCACACTGTTGTTTTAAGGGAAGACGGTAGTGTATGGAATTGGGGCCGGGGAGTAGAAGGCCAACTCGGTATTGCTTCCAATGTAGGGCATAGCCAGCACCAGCCTGTACGTGCGCGTTCTTTTCATGGCACCAGCAGAATTGGATTTGATATGACTGAGGACAGTGACCTTGCGCGTAGATATCCGGCGCAATTGTTTAACAATATAATCGCGGTTTCTTCACATAAAATGCATAACTTGGCTTTGCGCTGTGATGGAACTGTTTGGGCATGGGGTTGGGGCTGGGAAGGCCAAATTGGAAGAATCCGTGTTTCAAGACAAAGATATCCGGCGCCACTTATTGCGCCTGTGTTTACTACATCTAGTGGTATAGGTGACTATGATAATTATCTAAGAGGAATACAAGCTATTGACACTGGAATGCTGTTTTCAGTTGCCCTTCGTGATGATGGAAGGGTGGTGGGCTGGGGGGCAATGGATTCTAGAAATGTAACTGGCCAGCCGCCTATTCGCGGTCAAGATCCTGCTGTAATAAGTGGGCTTGAAAATATTGTGGCAATTTCAGCAGGGAATGAGCATCTTCTTGCATTAGACAGTGATGGCAATTTGTGGGGCTTGGGGCAAAATAACCGCGGGCAAATAGGGGATGGGACAACAGAATATGCATTAATTCCTATAAAAATAGAAATCCCAGAAGGTGTTAATATATATCAAATAGAAGCTGGAGGGACTCATTCAAGTTTCCTAACCCATGATGGATATGTATATACTTGGGGTAGAAATGACAATGGGCAGTTAGGTTTTTATTCAGATACGGAATTGGTTTTAACACCTACCAGGGTAGAAGGTATAGATAGAATTGTTAAACTTGCAGCCAATAGAGACCACACTTTAGCATTACATGAAGATGGTGTTATTTGGGCGTGGGGTTGGAACAGAGATGGCCAACTTGGCAATGGAACAAGGGCAAATAGCAATATTCCCGTGCAAGTACATAACATAAATAATGCAAGGCTTATTGCGGCAGGTGATGGGCATAGCGCAGCGGTTCTTGCAGATGGCAGAATTGTGACTTGGGGGCGCAACTGGGATGGGCAGCTAGGCAATGCAAGCCCTGGTTATACATTAGTGCCTTTGCAAGTCGAGGCTTTAAGCAATATACAAAGTGTAAGGGCAGGGAATACATTTTCACTTGCTGTGCATGAAGACGGAAGGGTTTCGGGGTGGGGGAGAAATAACCATCACCAGCTAATAGCAGCGTCTACCACGGACCAACGTACCCCTGTAAGGGCTCAAAATGCCCGTGATGGCTGGGAAGATGGATTTGCAAGGGAAGATGATATAAACATACTTGATAATGTAATGCAGGTAGCACCAAGTGCTGCTGCCAACTATACCCATGTTTTAGCAATACGCGATGTTGGTTCGCCGGAAGGCGGGACTGTTTATTCGTGGGGATGGAACTTGTTTGGGCAGGGAGGTATCGGGCGTAAAAACCGTAATGGGATTGTTATAAATGACATAAGGATTGATATACCAAGAAGGGTCCGCCCTGTAGCACCTGATTGGTCACCAATTCAAAGCCCTGGAGGGCCAAATTATAGTTTGTTATCCGAGCCTTATGATGTGGACGATGAATTTGATGATGTAACCTCTATTTCAGCAGGACAATATCACTCAATGGCTTTAAGGGCGGATGGTACTGTTTGGACATGGGGGCGTAATATTGAACGTCAGCTTGGAGGGTTGTACGGGCCAGTTGGCCTGACTGCTAGAGACAGATATAGACTGCGCCCAAGGCAAGTGCCGGGTGTATATAATATGATTGCAATAGAAGCTGGGCGTCTGCATTCTGTAGCTTTAGACGAAGCAGGATATGTGTGGACATGGGGGCATAATTCCAATTATCAGCTTGGACGGGTTGGTAATGCGGGTACACCTTCAATAGTGCCGGGAGTGTACAATATTGTAGCAATTGCAGCACGGGGTGACTTTACGCTGGCACTGGATGCATACGGAAATGTATGGGGATGGGGAAGAGATGAAGGGCG
>Ga0131853_10011079_pt1 | contig 16481 bp, 7 predicted proteins | sample TergutLab28metaG_FD_92764 | JGI IMG/M metagenome (GOLD analysis project Ga0131853, IMG submission 92764) | Labiotermes labralis P1 segment gut microbial communities from Petit-Saut dam, French Guiana - Lab288 P1 (version 2) (version 2) | ecosystem: Host-associated > Arthropoda: Insects >...
CCCCAGGAAATACTCCTGGTACTCATTTCTGTTAGAGGCTGAGTCGACCCCAGGGCCATAGTGCGATCGGAAAGATTTTATGTCAATGAAAAATCCACTGACACCAGCTGGGATCGAACCAGCAACCGTCCGATTTGTAGCACAGCGCCTTAACCACTGTGCGCGGTCCCCGAATACGTACAGTGCTTGGGGAATATCTTATTCATGTTAAGAAGAATTGAAATTTGTTGTCTACTTATGATGATTACACAGTCCTAATTGGGTGCTGCGCTGTTGTGCGTATCTTGTTGACTCTGACTTGCATTCATTGTAGACATACACATATTATCAGTAATCTGGCAACAACACTAATGTCAGCCTGCTTAGAGACAGAGAAGGGTGGAGTTGCGGCAAAATTCTACAGTTGTAATCTGGAGGTACATTTTCCCAGGTAATTACTGGTAAATTCTGCGATATTACAAGGATTAACAAGGCGAGCTTTGCTCACACCTTTTCCAATTCGTAATTACCCACTTGTCTTGCTATTAACGCTATACCTTGAATTACCGATAGAGTCGTGAAAGAAATCACAAACCACAAACTGCTGAATCATAAATTATTTTACTTGTATTCCGTTAAACATTAAACGCATAGAAAAATACTTCAAATGAATGTTACGTTTCCTAGTGACACCCATATTTTATTACGTAGCAAATTAACTTCCTGTACACCTCCTGCGGCCGAAGCTTGCAGCTGGGAACGATTAGAATTCAAAATAAGGATAGTGGATGGGAGCGGTGTGTGGTGTAAGGTGTGCCTGTTTCAGAAATATTAACTAAACGCGGACTGCATCCAGCATCTCACACTGTGTTATATGTGACGTTACTGCGAGGTAAGTGCTACAGAAGGCAATCCACTGCCAAGTGCTCTTTTGAAGAAAGTCCGATTAATTCAATCTTGATATTCGCCTCAAATTATCAGTTGTATTTGATCAGCAAGATTCAAAATTAAATTTTATGTGAAGGTATGTGCACATTCTCCAAAATATTATCTAAATGACTTAGCAGAGGACATCCCTTTGTGTTTAAAATACAGTATTAAAATGAAACGAAATATGTACTCCGCATGTCACAACTATCTTTTTATTTTATGGTTGTGACAGACGGAGTACATATTTTATTTCGTTTTAATATTATCTAAATGGTTCCGGTTGCTACGGAGATGAAACTTGTACACAGAGGGTCTGAAGCGGTGGCCAATCTCTGCGAATATTGTGCGAAGAAAAAAAAAATTACACTTGGTTGTAACGGCTGTATTTTTATTGAAAGCGTTTGTGACTTAGAACCTTTTTGAAATACTAGCTTGCTTGTGTGTAAGGTAGGAACTGTATGACTTAGGGTTGTGGATTGTGTTGAGTTAGAGGAAGAACAAAACAATGTCATACCGTTTGGTTGATGTGATGGATGTGTGGGTGGTTGGTTTGGATCGTCAGCAGAGATATGTGTGACTATGCACGGCTTTACGTGCGTCTGGAACTAGCGAGTGACTACGCTCACATAACTCCCATTGCCAGCTTTGTCTGTTTCTATGTCTGCTGTCTGTCTCTCCACCCTTTAACAAGTGGCTTACCTCCAGGGCACAAGTTTCCCTTTATTTTGTGTACTTGTCTGCTAATTTCAATTTTTATGTTATCCTTTTCTCATCATAATTTTCCGCAGTTTTCCCAGTCTCTTCTCCCTTTCCTAAGAGAGAAGAGAAAAGTCTGCAGTCTTGGTGGGGAACTTGAAAGCTAGACTTTGATTAGAAGATCTAGAAGTAATATCAAAATGCTTTCTAGAGAAAGAGGAGGGGAGAACGTGGACTGGATTTCTTTGGCTCAACACATGGCTCAGCATTCGCTGGCTTGCCACTGAATCAAATTTACCAGTTTCATTATGCCACTTATATTTTTCGAATTTAAATAAACAAAGCGGAATTTTACAAAACTTGCTGACCCCGGGGATGAGTTATGTAATGTAGTCAGCAATGTTGCACATTAACAAACATGTGGCGTATTTTTAAATTCATCATTCACGGGTCCGTGCATCGCTAATATATTCGCAGAGTACAACCAACAAGATGCAACGTTTCACAATTTATTTATTTCTGTAAGACGTTCTACATGTTTCAGACGGGGTTTCCGCCCATCACCAGGAGTTCAAAACTGCACATACAGCGTCAGGTATTTGTCAGACCAATACTGCTACCTGCTGCTAGGCTAGCAGCAGGTAGCAGTATTGGTCTGACAAATTGTGAAACGTTGCATCTTGTTGGTTGTACTCTGCGAATATATGTGGCTTATGTTTTTTATTATTTTTTTATATTGCATTCTCATTATATTTCGATTTTTTGTTAAGGCTGCTTACCAGTAATCAATGGTTGGCGTACCAATAGTAGTACGTGCGCCACAGTTTGAGAAACCAAGATATAGAGTAAATATAATAATAATAATAATAATAATAATAAAGGCCTGGCTTATAAGTGAGCGTGTGAATTGAAGGTTGTAAGCAAACATTACTGTGATAATATTATAGAATTTTCATCCTTAACCTCTTAATGCTGAAAATGAACTTGGGCTCCAGTCACAGATTACGATACAATGCGCGGCATGCACACTGTGTCCGTTGTTAAAAATGTTCATTTATTGCCCTGTTGGAAAAAAAAATTCTCTTTTCGTTGTGACAACGAAACGAAACACACAGGTGCATTTTGTGGACTTACTGTACAACTTTTTAAATATTAAACCTGCTTATACTAAAGTAAGCCCTGAACGTTCATAGTTTTCCATTTCACAGGTTATACAATATAATATGGCATACAACCTATTTAAGAACCAACATTCCATTCTGCTTTGCAGTTTTACTGAATTTAATAACGTAACAGCTAATGTATCTTGTTGTATAGTGGCAAGAGAGTAGAGCACAGGCGTTAGTCGCTCAGCTGCTCAAGAATTACCTCCGTTCGTTACAGCTCAAGACTTTTCGTCATCTCGTTCCATATACTCGCTTTCTATTCACAATCCAGCCATCTTCCTTTAAGGAATTTGTGGCTTTTAAAAATTTCAATGCTGACCCAAAATAACAATTTTTTGTCTACACTCAAAACGGGAAGGAATAATACCAATTCCAAATTTTCGTAGTTCATCCTGTTTTATGCAAAAAGGTTGATTACGACCGAGTATGAAATAATGAGCTGCTTGCTGGGGAACATCATATTCTTAAGCAGAAGGATTCGTTACGGTTATTTGTATTTGTATGCCGTAGTAACATGTTCTCTCAAAGTTATTCTGAACGTAGACGAATTCGCTGGGATCACAAGCTTGAACTACGCTCTGATATATCACCTACTGATCGGATGTTCTACATACTTTTAACGCTTGGAAAAAGATCAGAATACTAAAATGTGAAAGTTCGTCAAATATTTAGGGACTTCAGCTTATCAGACGGTTGAGTTACAGAACAAAATTCTCTTATTATTCATATAATGCTATACAAAAACAGTTAAATAGGTAACATTTATTGTGTATCTCATGGTACGCATTGCCATACATGTTTCGACTTAAGTAAGCCATCTTCAGGGAGAATCAAGGACAAAGGAAAAACGTCGAATATGGACATAAATAAACGTCATCTTCTAATAATGTAAAAACACGCAGTGTAGGTTATGTCATCAGGATATCAATATTTTAAATTATTTTTAGTATCTGTAGCTAGTACATGTAAATTTGCTATTATTGAAAATTACATAATAAAACTTGCACTCATTCTTCACCTCTTCACTAGACGGAGGCTTGTCGTTAGATTTGGACTTCGATGACTTAACCCCTAAAGGAAAGAAAATCATATGGATAGATAATGTCTTTTGAACAAGAAAAAAATTTCAGATATTTATAAATATGGGTATCAGATTCCAATTTTATTTTCGGGAACATATGAAGAGTTGATTGAATTTGGATATCGCTGTTAATTAAAGTTAGGCCTAAAAGTGCTATTGCATTAATCGGCGAAGTATCGTGGATAGATCACATACTCTTTCACAGGTAAGTTTGACACATATACCTAGTTTTGTGAAGTACGGGGAGAAAAATTACACAATTTTGACACTCTGAAGCATGAGAATTATTGACATAATATTTTAAAATTTGCTTTTAATTCGATAGAGATTGCGTCCCCATTCCGCTGACAGTTTGTTCTCTTTAGGACATTTTCTGTTACCTATTCGGAAAGTCGTAAAATACAAAAATGGACGTATTGTTGTTTATGATAGGGTTACCCCAGCTGCACTTTTCAGGTGTAATTTTCCGCTACGCCAGAACGAAACACGCCAGCAATCTTCATTCAGTCAGTTCGTATTGAAGCAGGTAGTTAGTTGCCTTGCAGCATGCGGGAAGATGTACTGCAGGTACACTCACCCGACACACCTTCGGCAGCCGTAACCTGCAGAAGACGTAAGGTTGTACCAAACAAAATATATGCTACGTATTCTGGGGTGGGGGGGGGGGGAAGATGGCATCTAAGAGTGATATGTAGTTAGAGATAATCTAGCCGGATGCGGCAGCGCAGTGGCTAACATTGTGGCGGTGTTATTTGGTTTGCACTATCGTGCCTCTTTTAATGCAGAGGAAGAACTAGTTCTTCCGAAACATACGTCATTTTTGGTGACAAGTAAAGGGGAAAATGCAGATGGATCTGCTTGTATGTGGTAGCGGTTTTCTTTCTACGAACATTTATTAACTCACTACAAGAAGGAGGAGGTTTAGGTAGTATAACTGAATACAACAGGTAAATAGAATGCTTCGAAATAGATTACACAGCGTAATGAAACACTACTCCCCAAATGGCAGAAGGGATCATGGTAGAACTTTGAAGAGACTTCTGGATACGTGAGACTGGAACGGGTCAACAAGTGGCCCAATTCCATGAAAGACATATGATGATGATGATGATGATGACGACGAACTGAATAGAATTGAATAGAATTTAGAATTGTTTACTTTTTGAACTTGTATCCAGCATTCAGTGTATAAATAAGAACAAAATACTGCTTTCCGGGAAGAGGATTTGTTTCCATTCTCGGGCGAAAGAAATCCTCCTTTAGACCTCATAAGCAAATTTATTTTAAACCTCTGGGATTTTCCTCTCGCGCCGAACTGAAGAGGCGCTTCTCTTTTGTCTGAGGAGAGGAACCAGTTCTGTCTCCAAAACTTAGTGATCTAAGTTTTATATTAATCATGAGATAATGCGCAATGTCCGAAGATTAAATGGTTCCAGAGAGACTGATACAATTATTATAACACAACTGAATTTTTGTGTGAAAATCAGATAGAGGTAGATTGAGAATGAAATGTGAGGATAATATTTAAACTTATGGTAGGAAAGTAAAGGGCAAGACTAAGAAAATGACGTAATAACGATAATCGTACTGATGCTCTTTATTAATAATGTTAGGATGTTAAAATGAAGGAGTGTGAGTTGGGCGGGACATGTAGCACGAAAAGACGACATGAAAATACATACAAAGTTTCAGTCAGAAAATCTAATGCCACCCTTTCAGCTACCTTGGCTGCTGTCTGGCAGTACGAAGTTCTGCTGGTAGTATATGTTGTTACTCTTATTTGTAGAAGTGAAGGTCGCATAATTATTCAAATTCTCAAATCAATTTAGACATTGATCTACTAAGATATATCTGTTTCAGATAGAAATTATTGCCATAATTCTCCAAACATTAGGCACTTTTGTGTTAATGTAAATTCGAATCAAATGTTGCGATACAATTATTCGTTTGACTATTTTAAACACGTATTTAATATGGTGATTACTTCGCAAAAATTGAGTCTGTACAAAAAGAGTCTCCGCTCTTCCGTTACAAATACCTACAGGTTAATTCTGTTTAAGGAAATAATTTGGCTTATTGTGAAAAGCTTACAGAACTATCACATACACTCCTAGGGTAAAATGTAGGTTTTATTAGTGTTAAGCAGGACGTAGTTTAGTTACTACTGTCATTTATATAGAGATAAAGAAACCCAATTACAGGGCTGGACAGGCCCTGAGGGTTCCAAGAGGCTGAGGCTGCCAGATTTCAAGACACTCGGCACAAGAAGGTGGTAAGGTTGTCAGCCCTACGCACCGGGCGCCTTTACCCCCCCCCCCCCAGAAAATATTCCTGGTACTCATTTCTGTTAGAGACTGAGTCAACCCCAGGGCCACAGTGCAGCCGGAAGGATATCAATGAAAAATTCCAATGACACCATCGGGAATCGAATCCGCGACCTTCTGGCTTGTAGCGCAGTGCCTTAACCAATTACCCCACCGCGTGCTCCACTGTCATTTATATAGTTAATCGTAATTATTGTTCTTCGATAATGCCAGTTTGCGATGAATAAACGTTGCTTTATTTGCTAACAAATGTAGAATAGACGGTATAGGTATGGGCAACGCACGTATAACCACTAATTACAATTTAGCAGGGAGACATGTGTTCCTATGTACTTAGGTGTTTTGTAAATTTAAGTAACTAAATGGGAATGCTCTTACACTCTGTGTTCCTGTAAAAGTCGGTTGGGGCAGAGAAGCTCTGTTAAATATTAACGTTAATAGCCGTGACTTGAATCAGCGTCTGACAACTTCTGTCCCACGTAAAGAGCGACAACGACCCTCAACGGCCACTTCCGAAGTTAAATAGGCAGAGGAAGGGAACTTATACAAAAAAAAAGTCTCGACTTTAAGACTTCAGCTCTGGCTACGTCGTGCACTCTGTATGTAAAAGAAGAGCAGAAAGAGTTAAAAGTTCTTGTCTTTCATTATTCCAAATTAACGCATGAGCTGCTTTTAAAAGTCCCTCCTGTGCACTCTTCCGTAATCCTTCGTTGACTTTTACATCGCTAGTTTTACATGAGAAGGGTGAAAGCAAGAAAGATTGTTCTTCCTTCTACTGCTAGAAATTCCTTCTTGGATTGCGGCTGTTTGCTTGAATAGCATCTTACGTTTCGAAGCGGGATTCAGAATTTCCACTACGCATTGAATATGGTTCCGTACGCAGACACACACTTTGCTGTCTGCCGTTGCATATAGATCTTAGCAAAACAAAGGATAAGTTTGAGCTATTATTAGTGTGGAATTTATTAGTGTATTTTCAAATATTTATAATTTAAAAAATTATAATATTTGATTGGTACATTGAAATTATCGGCAAATTACGACTTAATGTAGAAAATACATGTAAATTTATAGGAATGAATGCATTAAGTGTTGTATTCAGGATTACATATAGAAGTGTAAATGTAGAAATTCCTATTGATTAGTGAATCTTACGTTTATTGGACCGTGCATCATTGTAATAGTTGAAGAATAAAAGGCCAACTTGATGTCACTTGCTATTTTATTTCACTTCTTATGTACTCAACATTTTTCGGATATTCGGATATATCAAATCCAGCCACACCAAATCTCCAACACACAACGAACCAAGAACAAAACGACGGATGTGGTAGTTCAACAGCACAGTCGCAAGCTCTTGATGATGGATATATTAATGTCCGAAACATGTTGAGTACATAAGAAGTGAAATAAAATAGCAAGTGACATCAAGTTGGTCTTTTATTCTTCATTATATTGAGTAGCTCTGCACATATTATAGATTTATGTTCTGAGTTACTTTGAGCACGCATATCGATTTTATCGAAAGAGAATGGCGCATTCGGTACAGTGACTGTCCGTGGTTCATTTCCTTGTAGTGTCAAAGACTTTTCTCTTCTCAAAATTGCCCAGATAACCCCTGGAGCCCTCCCAACCACCTACTCGGTGGGCACCGAGTTTGTTTCTCGGGGTTAAAGCAGCCGGGGCCTTAACTTCACTCCTAACCTCCGTTTAGTGCCGAGGTTGAGGGGGAATGGAGCTTAGAATCTACTCTGCCTATACGCCTTCAGGATGTGGATCGGGAAGACGCTACTCTTTGTTTATCGATTTGATGTTGCGTGATTTCAGGCCTCGGCCAAGGTCTAAATGAGATCTTCGTTCTTCTGCGATTTAACGCTGCGTAACATCGTAGAAGAGCGAATTTCTCAGATGTGACGTTCTTTTTAAATGTAATTCAATTATCGCATATAATAGTATTGTACTGTACTTTGTATTCAGAATGTTGATTTGCAAACTGTTGTCAGCCTACCTGTGTTACTTAAAATGTCCATCAAGTCAAAGGAAATTTAAAAGAGGCGCTGATTTTAATGGGTTATATATATATATATATATATATATTACGTAAAGCGCCGGATTACTCAAGATTAATGTTGTTTTTTAAAAAATCATTTTAATTCAAGGCCTAATACTTTTAGAAAATCATTATAATTCAAGTTAGAGTTGAATAAAAGTGCACGTTTGAGTGGACCGAAAAAAATGAAGATTAAATTAGTAAACCGTTTTAGTGACAAATACAATATGAATTTCTCGCAGTGATTTATTTGATGTATTTTGCTCAGAGAACATATAAAAATATGTTGTTAATTTGTAATGTAGAAAGTGTATGTAGGCCTATATGTGACAAAGTTCCCTAACAAGTGTTATATGACAAAATAAAATGGTCTATTGTCGGACAGTTCCAAATTTTGGGGCGTGCTGACCCACAATAACGCCTAAATATACTTGTCTACACAGGCCACAAACATACAGAACGTTTTTTATGTTCATGGTTCCGTGCATCGCTGATCTATATTAATAATTGTTCAACGAGATGCAACACAAAGCAGTCTATTTATTATTCTGCAAGTTCAATGTACATGTTTCAGGTGTCAACCACACTCATCATCATGAGTACACAAAACTGTAGCTACAGCCTCCGGTACTGGTCATATTTTTTGTTCAGCTACCTCCCTCCAACGTGGCCAAGCTTGGCCAAGTTAAAGGGAGGTAGCCTGAAAAAAATGCGACATCGGAAAAAGAGAAGGGAACTAAGTAATAACATAATTCATCATCGATGTAGTGATGGAATATCATACTATCGAGACAGAAGAATTACACTGTTATTTTACAACAATGAAAAGAATGAAGACAGCGCCTAATATCCGAAGACAGCGCCTAATATCCGAAGACAGCGCCTAATATCCGAAGACAGCGCCTAATATCCGAAGACTGCAAGGTTTCTACTAATGCGGAAAAAATCTATAAATAAAATTGCAATTTTAGAAGTAAATACGAGGCTTATTCAGAAAGTAAGTACCGTTTCGCTGTAAAAAAATCGAGTAAGGTTTCGCATAAAATTTTATTGTTATCAGATTCTACATTCTTCAAACTATTTTTCCACATATTCGCCCCCATTACTGAGGCACTTATCGTAGCAGGGCACAAGTTGTTGTATACCCTCCTCATAGAATGCGGCCGCCTGCGATGTTAGCCACTACTGACAATGTCATAGAGTCCTTGAAATCTGAGGAAAGTGCAAGGATAAATCAGAAATTGTGAAATGTCTGTCGTCACGCACTCTTTCGTTGACCTTACGCACCAAATCATCATTCGCCAAAGATGGACGCCCACTTCGCGCCTCATCGTGCACGTTCTCTCGTCCTTCATTGAACATCCGAACCCATTTCCTAACCACGCTATCACTCATCGCATTGTCACCATACAATTGACAGATCTGGTGATGAATCTCACTTGGTAGCACATTCATAGCGTTCAAAAAACGAATTACAGACCATATATCACAGTCGGCGGCCCCTTCAGCTGTCTTAAACATTTATAACGCACAGATACAAATATAAACATAACACGAATTTCACGAAATGGCGTCTGTTGCTTCTCAATTGATAGACGAAGTCACTGCACATGCGCGAAGTGACAATCTCGAGGGTGTGCGAGAGATATGCGCAGACGGCACCTACTTTCCGAATAACCTACGTACCTTGAAACTTGTAATGTAAATTCATATTTTAATATATTGCAGATTATGTATTGCAAAGTTCTGTGGATCCCAGGACGAAGGTGGATTTACGGAATTTGTTTATCGTTATTTATTGTTGACGTTGTTTATATTCAACTGGGTGATGACTGAAAGATGTCGAAGTGTAAGGCTAGAGAAAGTTGTAATTTTTTTTAAAATAAATATTATAGTTTTTACGGATGAAATATTTTTATTGTATTTGTTACAAACACAGATTTAATTTAGTTGTGTGTGGGTTGTGTTTCTTCGATAGTTCTGTCCGTGTTTGCTAGAGGAAATAAGAATCTGAAATGGCTGCGACCCAAAGGAAGCGTCTGTCTTTCCGTCGATTGTAGACAGTCAAATAATTACAGCGTGTAATTAATTATTCTCGCCGGTTTCTCCAGCAGTATGGTGTAAAATAAAAAATGAGATAAAAGAATATATATAGTCTTTTAGTGTGTTAAGAAATGTATTCTAAATTGTATACGTATAACCTTTTTTCTCGTTGGCGCCGAATTAGGGCACTTTGAGGGTTTATTTGAGGGGTTGTAACGCGCTAATGAAAGAGACACGGAGCGACTTTCCCCTAGTTCTTAATATATTACCTTGTCTTTCTTATTTACCATCAAGTTAATGATGATGGCGTCAGGGGACATTTCTTCTGTCGCAGCAGTTTCATCCTACCTTCACGGAAGAATAACTGTTCCTATTCTGTATCAGCATCTTTTTGTATTTAATCTTTCGTACCCGTCCTTAGAGGACCTTAACTGAAGACTGTGTTTTAGGACAGAAGTCTTATATTCGAAAACATTTTTATTTTTTAGACAATTATGTTTTAAAAATGAAACGATATAGAAGTTTTTAGTCTCCGGGATATGACCCCGTGTGGTTTGGTGCATAGATTTTAAGGTTTAGGAAACCTAATGCCTCATTCTTCAAGCAGTCCATGAAAATAGAGAAAGAAAGTTTGTCAGACACGTTTGTACTTGTATACCAGTCTCAACGGAGTCATATACCAGAAGAATCCTCATTAACCCTGTTCGGAGAACCTCACATTCTGAATGCAAGTGTTTTATTCTTAAGAACGAACATTGACAAGCCAATGACAAGCAACTGCCTGCCGACTTTAGGCGACACGAAGCTTGTAGCTTCTTCAATTGTGTATTCCCTATCTAACAATCCATAATCAATTATTCTTATCGTGTATGGGCGTTTGCAGAGTTGGCTGGAAGGGAAGGGGGAGTAGGCAATGACATACAGGCGGCGCCCCACCGTGGGTTGCGGCACTGGGGGTAATGAGTATCACATACATGAAGATCACGTCACACCCCGTATATACCCACCACCACCATGACGATGATGATGCGCGCCACGCCATGTTTTAAACATAACCCTGCCACTACGCGTAACAGTGGCGACAACTTGTGATGTGCAGGTAAAAAGGGGCTATACCTCATGTGCAAGAACTCCATGAAATATTAGCACTTTATTTTTTCCATCTTACTATATCACGGACTGGACTGATCTGGCTCAGAATAGGAACATGTGTGGGTGCATGTAAATTCTCTAATGAGCCTTCGGGTTCTACACAATGCAGCGAATTTCTTGACTAGCCGAGGAATTATTTTCTCAGGACGGACCCTGCTCCATGGAGTGATGATATTACATAGCTAGGTATATCAACACAGTTCTTTTTTTAGATTAATGTGGAATGTGAGTGAATATCGTTTTAAATGTTTGGAGATATATTATTATTATTATTTGTTATCACTTTTTTGCAGGTTATTTACAATTAAATTCCTTAAACCCTGTTTATAGGGCATGTAGTGTTGCAGCTATTCGTCCGTCACAGTTCATGGCACATGTAATTCTATTTCCCGTGTTGAAGGTTTTGTTCTTTTACATTATTGGGCCTACTTTTTGAAGTATGTGTGTAGTATCCAATATGGATGTTTCTGTACTTCCTTGATTTCAAGCTTTTATTATTATTATGATTATTATTATTATTATTATTATTATTTAAACTAACACTCATAATATCGATCCCACCCTTCATCACCTTCAGAAAAAATCCTCTTGTAACATAATATCGCAAGAATGGAAACCCGAGTCGTGACTCACCAATCCACTTATTTTTTAACGACGGAAATCTGGATGTGTGTCTCAGTAAGTTGCCCAGTTACACCAGGTGCTTTCTGTTACTTTGAATGAGCATTATATTTTTAAATTTCAAAACAGTCCGGCCCTTCTGTAACCCGATTACGAAGTCTTGAACGGAATTGCGCAAATCATATTTGAGGTAAAAAATCCTAACAAATGACATACTAATACGAAATATTTTTTAAAACTGTAACAGAATTTTCGCAAGTGTCTGTTTACATTACGACGTTCTTACGGAAATAAGATGCTGAAGGGCAATGTTTGTTGATAGAATGAAGAGACGTTTCGTCAACTGGATAACCTGCGTGGTCTTGGGAACATGAAGAACCGTACAGGAATCTGGCAATTGCACATTGGCATTAGATTTACTGGTGTTGTGGACAGGGGCGACCAGCTTGGATCCCTTTTTTTATAGCACATCTTTTCTGAAGTTGGATCTCTCTTCGTCTGCAGGCCTAATGGGAAGAGAAGAGTCCCATTCTGATGGGCTTGTTGGAAAGAACTCGTCTTTATCACTATCCAGTGACAGAAACTATCTCACAAATCAGGTTTAATTATTTGTCTACCATAGAGGCACTTTCTTTGACTTTCAACACCTTTCCATCAAGTTACGTGTCACCAGCTTTCGTCCTACACGACAGCCAACAAATTAGTCCAAACTTGCTTGTGGGTGCAGCCACTACACTCACACAAAAGAATCATATCTGCGAGTTATTTTATTTCGATTGACATCAACTAGTGGCATCTTAAGGGAAAAGCATTTCGACTGTGCATTTTATGTAAGTCCGCTCAGAGACTGACAATTATTGTGAGTAGGGGCAGTGGCGCTCCACAGGTCCTGAGCTGCCAAATGCTTCGTGTTATATCTGGGCCACCCTGTCTCCGGGGGTCATAAATACAGAGACGCGGCTCTTCAGGTTGGTGATTAGGCAAGGGGCTGTCAACCTCTCTCCGTAAAACAACACATGGCTCTACACACGAAGAACATGTGGCTAAGTTTTATAATTATCTCGGTGCTTACATGTCATATGCTTGAGCATGTCAAATGAACTGACGTTACAGGCTAGGTAATCGTGACGCAGACTATTAAATGCCTTTATTGATTGCGGGATTAATTATGAGAACTGGAACCCGGGCACTGATTAATCCTCTCGTTGCGCCTCGCTATTTCAGCGTCTCTACATAAATTATTTGTTACTGCTAAATCTCTCTAGAATTTATCACTCAAGAACAGGAGCTTTTCTGTCATAAATAATTTTAGGGCTTGAAATTTTAATTTAAAAACAACTACATTTACTTTATTAGTTGAAATACGAGAGGCCGGTTGTCAAACTCGTATCAAAATTATCATGATTAATATGCAGTCAGTAACAGACTTTTGTACTACATGAAGTAAAACAAGACAGGCAATGTATGCACAGCATAGTAATGAGACGCATTCGCTTAACAATTTTTGCCATGGATAAACAGTAAGTTTTGCATACTATTAGAGTGTGTGTAGCCTTAGTTATCGAACACAAAAGGCGCATGCGCCGTATTGTTTTGTAATTTCTGACCTGCCTATCTCTACGATATTTTGCCATATTATCTCATAAACGGCACGATTTTCAATATAAAAAATAATTGAAAGTAACACGTCGTTTTAATTTTCTCCACAACTTCTTTCTGAAAAAAATTTTCATTCTAAGGAAAGTGAGGGAGGTACTATCACAAACTTCCATAGGTGTTCGTGTAAAATTTTATGTTAATGATTCCGTGCATCGCTGATCTATATTAATAATTGTCCAACGAGATGCAACACAAAGCAGTCTACTTATTATTCTGCAAGTTCAGTCTACATGTTTCGGGTGTCAACCACACCCATCATCAGGAGTACACAAAACTGTAATTACAGCCTCCGGTACTGGCCATATTTTTTGTGCAGCTACCTCCCTCCAACGTGGCCAAGTTAGCTTTGGGTACTGCGATGATGGGTGCTAGCTTGGCCACGTTGGAGGGAGGTAGCTGCACAAAATATATGGCCAGTACCGGAGGCTGTAGTTACAGTTTTGTGTACTCCTGATGATGGGTGTGGTTGACACCCGAAACATGTAGAGTGAACTTGCAGAATAATAAATAAATTGCTTTGTGTTGCATCTCGTTGGACAATTATTAATATGTGTTCATGTAAAGCAGCACTTAATCTTGTCAGATTTTAATGAAATTTGGATTTTCTCGACAGATATTGGAAATTTACTCAAACATAAAATTGAATGAAAATCCCTCCAATTGGAGTCGAGTATTTCCATGTGGAGTGTCAGACGGACAGGCAGACAGACAGACATTGACAAAGCTAATAGTCTCTTTCGCAATTTTCGAAAGCATCTAAAAATGGAGGTTTTCTATCCCCTTCAGTAGGAAAACAAGCAGAAGAGAAGAAATGTTTCAGCCAAAAGTTGTAGTGAAAGTGAAAACACACATTTTATGTTTAATAACTTTCTTTTTATAAAATCGTGCCGTTTATGAGATAATGTGGGAAAAAACGTCGAGAGGAGCAGACCACAGATGACAATGTAACATGACACATGCGCTTCATATGCTGGGTAACTAAGGCTACAAACATACACTCATAATTTGTAATATTTAGTGATTTTCCACTGCAACAATGGTTACGGGACCGCGACTCAGTACTACGTTTACACCTATATAGCCTGTCTTGTTAATTTAGGTGTCTTGTATTTTTAAGTATTATTGTTTTCTTATTCAGGTACATGTACAGTGGCTTTACGATTATTTTCAATTTAGGACTTAATCCCTTTTATCACTGATGTACCCAAGCACATACAGATGGCAAGAATACGCATCAAGGAAGACAACAAATTCAACATATCATGGCGTGACATATAAAATAGGCTGTCCCTCTGCTTCTGTGTCTCTGACGTAGAATATTGCCACTGCAGCTGTATTCGTTGTAATTTTTAAATGTAATTAGCGCAATATGTATTGCAGTCATGCGATATTTTTCAGAAAAAGTACATTCCATCGTTTCATAAATTCCAGAACCAGCCGCTGTATGGTATGTCACAGCTCGGTCACAAGGGAGGGGTGAACGAAAAGTGTGTTTGTGGTGACATGTAAACCCGTATGGTATGAAGCTTAAAAGTGGCATGTGTATTGAATTGCCGTCATCACAAAGAGCAGGCTGCACTGCCACACAGCTGCGTGAGGCATACACGAACGGGTTTTAGAAAGTGTCAGAAATGAAGTGTTCGGTTCGTATGTTTGTGAAGATTTAAACAGTGATCTTATGTTACTTGCACCGTGCATTATGGTATAATCACATAATGTGGACCAAGCAAATGCACCGCTGTTAAGTTTAATTTGATTTTTGACGATGTATCCTGGGACACACTGTGGTGCACTTGGCTGAGGCACTGCGCTACAAACCGGAAGGTCGCGGGTTCGAATCCCGATGGTGTCATTGGAATTTTTCATTGGCATAATCCTTCCGGCCGCACTATGGCCCTGAGACCGGCTCAGCTTCTAAGATAAACGAGTACCAGGAATATTTCGTGGGGGTAAAGGCGGCCGGTGCCTAGGGCTGACAACCTTACCACCTTCATGTGCCGATTGTCTTGAAATGAGGGAGCCTCAAACTCCTGCAATTCTCAGGGGCTGTGCAGGACTGTACATGGACTGCTGTACCTTTTAAAATGTATCCTACATGTACACGTTTCGAACCCGAGCGCTCATCTTCAGAAAGATAGTTGCAATATGTACCGCTACGGTGCAATATATGGCTGCATGTATGGTGCACCCTGGTTCATCAAAGTACGGTTTTGCAACGGTAGAGAATGTTCGGTACCGAACACGTTCTACCTTTCACAATCATACTTTGATGAACCACGGTGTACCATACATGTGGACATATATTGTACCGTACCGGTGCTTGTTACAGCTGTCGTCCTGAAGATGAGCCCTCGGGTTCTAAATATGTACGTTTAGGATATATTGTGAAAAAGTAAATTAAATTTAACAGAAGTGTTTTTTGTTGGTCTACATTACTTACTTACTTACTTACTTACTCCATGGTGCAGAGTCCTTGAGAAACTAACTGGTTTGCAGCTAGTCAAGAAATTCCCTGCATTTCACGTAACCCGAAGGTTCATTACCACACTCACAAGCGTCCGCCACCTGTCTCTATCCTGGGCCCACCCAATCCATTCCATATACCCACATCCCACCTCCTGGAGATCCATCCTAATATTATCCACCAATCTACGTCTAGGTCTCCCCAGTGGTCTCTTTCCCTCCGGTTTCCTCACCAAGACCCTATACACCCCCTCTCCTCACCCATACGCGCCACATGCCCAGCCCATCTCATTCTTCTCGATTTTATCACCCGCACA
>Ga0131853_10011080_pt1 | contig 16480 bp, 12 predicted proteins | sample TergutLab28metaG_FD_92764 | JGI IMG/M metagenome (GOLD analysis project Ga0131853, IMG submission 92764) | Labiotermes labralis P1 segment gut microbial communities from Petit-Saut dam, French Guiana - Lab288 P1 (version 2) (version 2) | ecosystem: Host-associated > Arthropoda: Insects >...
CCGGGGCGTGCTGCTGACCACTCACCCCCTTCTAGTGCCACGGTCATGGAAGAGTAGAGCTATACCTCTACCCACCCTCTGGGCCACACCGGGCCTGTAACGGGATCACTTTACCTTTACCTTGTTTATCTCTCTCAATTAAATCAGTTCTTAACGTTAAAGATTCAAGTTTTCTGGGATGTTCTGTAATGCTGACTGGTAAAGTTACCAGCACTGTGAAGGAGAAAGTATTTGACTGCTTGAACGTGAAGATGAAGGTGCTATGCTACACTATGCTACACTGCACTCCTTCAAAATGTTGATCACTATTTACCACATGATATGGTATAACATATCAGAAAACCTGGATCTTCACCAACACCACCCTGAAAACCTGAAACCCTGCAGTTCTTGAAGCTGCCGGTTGGTTCAATCATTCATCATCTGTAATGTTTTCCCATCCACCTTATCACTGCATAACACAATAACTTCGCAATTTGACTAAAATTTAATGCTAATATACTGTTCCAACAGTTTGTCATCTACATTTTTGACAAACAAATCACTGCAACAATTAAAGACCTGTTTTAATTACACAATAAATGGTAATCAAATGAATCAAGTAATTACATAATCCAACCTTGGATTTGGTGTGCAACAGATGGCCGGCCAGCCAATTAGGCAACAGGTGTTCGCCAAGTCCTTTGTAGGAACCAATTCTGTGGTGGTTGTGCAACATGCTTTTCAGAGGCAATTCAGACACCAAGGCAAAGGGCAAGTACCGTCACGCATTACAACTCTAGCATTGGAACACCAATGACACGAAAAAGTCTCTGTACAGGACAAAACGAAGCCTGGGAGAAGTAAAGTGAGAACACCTGCAAACTTGCAGGTGTCTCACACTGCCCGACAGCAGTCCACGTCCTTCTGCAAGATGACCTGCCATTACAATGCACGTCACAAAGCAGCTTGTCCAGAATTCTCCATGGCCACATAAAATTCCACTCTTACAAAATGCAAGTGCTGCAGCAACTGAGTGATGGTGATAAGGCAACTTGTTTGCAATTTTGTGAAAATTTGTGACCTTAATGGAGGGGAATGCAGAATTGCCACACAAATTGTTGAAGTCATATGAAGCCAATTTTCACCTTCAGGGGTCTGTCAACAAAGTATCAGCACTGATCCGACATAAACCCAAGACAACTGCGTGACAGCTCGCTTCTCAGTTTGAAAGCTGCTGTTGTGTGTCATGTTGGGTCACTAGGGGGGAGGGGGGGGGGGCATCGAAGATGAAGATGCCTGTGGTGTGCTGTCATTCTTAAAATTAAAAAAAGGTAAATCAGTCCCATTACAGGCCCGAGGTGCCCAGAGGGTTCCAGGAAGTTAAGGTTCCTAGATTACATGACAACAGCACAGGATGGTTGTAAGGTTGTCAGTCCTACACACCAGCCACCTTTACCCCCAGGAAATGCTCCTGGTACTCATTTCTGTCAAGAGGCTGAGTCAACCCCAGGACCATAGTGCTATCGGAAGGATTATGTCAATGAAAAATTCCAATGACACCATCTGGAATCGAACCAGTGACCTTCCGATTTGTAGCACAGCACCTTAACCACTATGCTACCGCGGTTCCCAATTCTTAGACTACTACATGTAAATACTGACAACTAAGTTGCATCAGAGACGACTGAAGGAAATCTCATTTCAACAAGACAAGGCTGCAGCCCGCACTGCCCAAAACAGCATGGCAAGGCAGTATTGTAAAGGTTATTCTCCAACCACATCTTCTCTGGATTTGGTGACATGTCATGACCACTGCAGTCACCTGGCTTAACAGCTCCAGGCTGTTTGTTGGGATACTTTAAACATCCTCCTCACACCACCGAAGAGAGGAAAGCCGACACACAACTGACACCAGAATGCTGCTATTGTCCTAGGACTTCTATGGAAAATCATGGATAACTTGACAGTGAGACCACAGCAGTGTACTGCATGGGACAATGCACATTTGGAGGACACAGTTTTTAAGTAGTGATATGTCCATGTGTAATCTCTTTGTGCATAATGTCTATTCTGATACTTGAATAAATCCAAGCATGATTTGTTCAACAGCCATCACTTTAAAAACCATCAGCCAATTCTGGACCAAATTGTATTACTACAGGATTACATTATTATGAATGTCAACTCGATAACCTGGACTATGAGTATTCAGTGGTACCCACCCTCTCTTCTCCTGCTTGCGACCAGTCGCAGCTGCTCTGCAACGAGGATTAAAGGCTGATACTTCCAGGTAGGGTGAATGGACCTGTATGTTGCCTCTTGGAGCATATACAGGTCCCAAGAGATCGGGACCCCCTGTGCCCAGTTCTGCTCCATTTACCATCTCCGTGTACCTTGTCAAGTCCACCTGCTGATGTGGCTGTTGAAATATTTGCATTAGTCTCAAGTATGTCACAAAGGTGTTTAATAAACTGACACATATACTGGACTTTTTCAGTCATTAAGTCTTTTTCTTTAAACACAACGTTTTGGGAGCTGGCTGTACTTCCAACATTAAGTAAAGAACGTGGAAACGAAGTCACCACAAAAACCTGAAAGCATAAATCTACCCTGCTGGGTCTGTTAAATTACAAAGTCTAGGGACGGATATTAGCTCAGTGCAATGATTCCAGTACAGCTTACTTAATATTCATATTCCCATTCGTGTTTTGAGTTCTAACGAAAATTGAGGTTAACTGGAAACGTCCAATTTACGTGTCAGTCTAACTGCATTTTATTTTTTTTTTTAAAGAGTTCTACATTAAATTTTAAATGATTCTGAAGACGATACAGTCGGGACAAATTTCAGACATAGCACATCATCTCGGTGCAGAAAAAACCACATTTCTCACTCTACATGGGATGTGGAAAAGAGGAAAAACTACTTTGGTGGACCTATCAGAAAGCATCAGCCCCAATTTCCGGACATCAAAATAAACCTAGACTTAGAATATACACTTGCACAGTCATAACTCAGCTGCAATAGATACATGAATTAAGTAAAGTCCAATCAAAATTTCAAAATTCCTAAGATACTCTGGAATCACAAAACCTGGATTCCTTCCTGAATGTCAATAAAAACCACCACAGAAAACCTCCTAATTCCAAAAACCACGCTCATAAACAGAGAAGAGAAATTGAAGATTTTAAGGTAGAAGGTCATGGCTACATGATAATGACCCGTGGAACAATACCGTAAGACTTCATAAGGGGATAACAAAGGGAAGCAATATTTGAGGTTCTCAGAGCAGTATATGCATATAATGATCCAAGATGTGATGCTGTGCAGTCTGGTAAGTGTCTACCACAACCAAGATAACTGTTACAGCCACTGGATGGGATGTCTACCTGGTTATTTACTGTACCTAGTGTAGTAAAACGAATGGTTTTATTGTACCACCACATCCTGCGATCCAGAACGCTAAGAGGGCATTAATAATTTGATATAACACACAAAACAAGGACCCATTATGGGGAGTGCTGAAGCACTACAAAATGAATTTTACTGAAACAGTTTTGTCTTCTTTATTTATATTTCTGAATGTAAAAAACAGCAATTTAAGAAACATATGTAAATGTGAAGAACTGCTGCCAAATCAAGTGCCAATTTCAATTGTATATTTTGATATTATCGAAGTTTTATTTATTCACCAATTGATGTACTAGTGAGTTGTCCACTACTGAACAGTACAACATACACACACCAATAAGGACCCAATATATGCAGCCACACCACCACCGTATTAACCGCACACCGATGTATTTTAATGGACTGTTTTAACAACTGTAACTGTAGTAAGCACAAATCAATGCGCTCCCTGATGACGGTGTTAACTGTAACACCGAAACATGTCGGAGCTGTTTTAATGTAAATTGTAATATTGTTTTCTTTAAGACAACTCACTGGTGCATCAGCTGGTGAATAAATAAAACTTTGATAATATCAAGATGCACGGTACAAGTGTGAAAATTTACATTAAAATTTACATTAAAACAGTTCCGACATGTTCCGGTGTTACAGTTACACATAACCAGCTACACATTCCCTAACTCAGTCTACTGCCGAACAGTGCAACATACAGACACCAATAAGGACCCAATATATGCAGCCACACCACCACCGTATTAACCGCACACCGATGTAACCTTAGTAAGCACAAATCAATGCGCTCCCTGATGACGGTGTAACTGTAACACCGAAACATGTCGGAGCTGTTTTAATGTAAATTTTTATGTAAATTTTAATGTTGTTTTTAAGACAACTCACTGGTGCATCAGTTGGTGAATAAATGAAACTTTGATAATATCAAGATGCTGCTGCACGGTACGAGTGTGAGAAAAAAAAATTGTATATTTTGATAACTGGCAGTAATTCAGATAAAAGTCACTAACACAACGTACAGTGCTGCTGTTATATTACATCACTATGAAAAGGTTCAATGGCAGAATGGAAACTAAACATTGTGGAATTCAAACAGAAATTCAGAAAAGATTACGGTTAATAACTAGAAGACTAAGGGATGCGGGGAAAAAAGACATGGCCCTATCCTGCATGGTTTCCTCTGACATTTTGGAGATGGAAGCACCAGGTTTCTCCAAAATGTTGAAATGTATCTTCCAAAAACTGCATGGCATCACACAACAAGACAGTAATTTCTGTATTTGTCACTGTAAAATCCTCAAATTTTTCAGACTATCTGATACTTGAAACAATTAAACACAAAATACATTCCACAGTCCACAGAGGAAATGCTACACACCTCCAACCTGAATCTGGTATCAGTGTCATCCAGAGGGGTGAGGAAGTCGAGACTAAAGATGTCTGCATACATCAGACCTGCTAAACCAGCCCAGTCATTCACAGACAATCCCTTTGATTCCCAAAAATCCTCCTCATGGATAGGAAGCCTCTGCAGGACATGGGATGGGTAGAACCTCTCCAGCATCAGTGCTCCTTGTTGGATTGCAATCTAAGAAAACCAAAGGCCTGATGTAACATAAGCAACACAAAACACTGCAGCATGGAAAACCTTGAGTTGGCTGAATATTCCATTACTGTATCAACCAATCAAGCTGATTAATTTGAAGGGTAGAAATATAGCATACTGTATAGCACTATCTCAGTTCTGATGCAAAGGAAGTGTGAAAAACTACAATGAAAGCTGTCATGATTGAAGACAATGCTTCTTGATTAGAAGCTGGATACACGAGCACTTGTCCAACAAGTTACACTGAAAACCTTCCGAAACAAATATTCGTAAAAATCTACAAAGCACGAAAATGGAAAATAATAGGAAATATAATAAAAGCTAGAAAACTACATGACAAAAAATTATAAAACCTTTCCTCAAAATTAGCACGAGAGAACTACTTGAAAGTTAAAAATCCATAAAAATGCATAATAATAATAATAATAATAATAATAATAATAACTACATTCCAGGATAGGTGAATATTTTCCAGCCAAAGCTGAGAAGTGAGAAATTTGATGATGATGATGATGATGATGATAATGATAACAAGAGACAAAAACAACAACAGGCAAAAACAACAACAACAACACATTCTTTTCAGCACAGCTATTTGCACTGATTATCACCAATAAGTAAGTAAATATTAATTCTACTGAAATGTAACATACTTTCAACTCCAATGTGGTGAGTTTAATCTTACTCCTAACACCAACTCCAAGCCCAGTTTGCAAATCTCTTCGTCGACGTTCAAGTTTCTCATGGAGTGCTCCTATAAGGTCTTGTGCTTCTTTCTCCAGCGCTCTGTATGACCCAACTTTCGCAAGCTGGGCCGAGAACGGACCAAAACATGCCTCCACAAACTGGCTGCAAGAAGAAACGTTATTGCTGAAAATGTGGAAGTAGGAAATATTTCATATCAATGAATGTACTAAGTCATTATATCATGGAGAAACAACCTGTCACTGTCCTCTTTTATTTCTGTTCCTTCAAGTCTGGATACAGACAGTTAACGCTGCCATGAACGGAAACGTATTCTGAAGACCTTGCTCGCTCGGCTTTAAGTATTCTTGAAATTCTGGCTAAATACTTCACAACTGGTGACCTACACCCCCTGAACTCACCACGTCAAACACTGTGAAACACTGTTATTTCTCGGCAAATCATGCTAGCATTTATGGGGACGAGATCTGATGACAGTATCATCATTCAAGAGGGGTACGGCAGTGGCACAGTTGGTTGAGGCACTGCGCTACAAGTCGGGAGGTTGTGGTCATTGGAAATTTTCATTGACATAATCCTTCTGGCCGCAGTATGGCCCTGGGGTTGACTCAGCCTCCGACAGAAATGTGTACCAGGAATATTTCCTGGGGGTAAAGATGGCCAGTGCGTAAGGCTGACAACCTTACCACCTTCATGTGGCGACTGTCTTGATATCTGGGAGCCTCAACCTCCTGGAACCCTCAGGGCCTGTCCAGGCTTGTCATGGGATTGCTTTACCTTTTTACCTTTATCATCATTCAAGAATATTCAAAGGTTGAACAAATAACTTGCGGCAATGCTTCTGATGATGGTGCAATCAGTAGACAGAGTTATAAGGGAGCTACAGTAAAACCCACTCATGACAACCTTGCTCAAGAAATTTTCACATATAAGATACAAGCCCAATATAGCTGCAACATTTTTGCATCTGATTTTAAGATAAATTTGGATTCATGCAATGATAATCAAAGAATCAAATCATACAGAATTCAGAACACTGTTGAGCCCACTTGTATATCATAAAGCAAAAAAGAAAGCTTGAAAGATCACCATGCTATGTAAATGTGTTCTTTCAAGTTCTGGATCAAATGACTAGCAACATATGGCTTAATGTCATGACCATGGAAATCAACACAAATTCACAGTTTTGATGTGTGCTGGACCATGCATCATTGTGATAACTGAAGAATAGAAACCAACTAGATGCCACTTATTATTTTATTGTACTTCTTACAGGCTCAACATGTTTCGGGCACTACTATGCCCATCATAAGGAGCTCGCGACTATAATGTTGATTACCACATTGGTCGTATCATTCTTGGTTTGCTGTATGTTGGAGGTTAGGTGCAGTTAGGCTGGAGTAGTGTGCGGGCTGCAGGCTAAAGCACGACTACTCCAGCCTAACCGCACCTAACCTCCAACCTACAGCAAACCAAGAACAAAACGACCAATGTGGTAATCAACATCATAGTCGCGAGCTCCTGATGATGGGCACAGTAGTACCTGAAACATGTTGAGCCTATAAGAAGTACAATAAAATAATCAATAGCATCTAGTTGGTTTTTATTCTTCACAAATTGACACATTTTGATTTTCTACAGAAACAAATAAATATAATGAGTGCAAAAAACTTGTCAAACACTAGCCCCATTTAATGTGCTGCAGGATTCTGACATACAAATAGTAATAGATAACTACAGAACAACAGCTTACATTACAGTAATGTAGAACAACATGGCGGTCATGCACATATTTCCATTGCAATGTCAGTGTGAAAGCAGTAACTAATGGGACTATGTAGCCAGGAATATGAACTGCTGAATTCCATCAGACTGAAATGTCTGGAAGCCAACATCTGGTGCCTTTAGTAGCACATAAACCTTTTCTAAAACACCGAAGATAACCAACCTGAAATCCTTCTGTGGTTGCAGTATCATCTGTTCCATATTATGCTGATATGCAGCAAGTTCATCAAATTCCATTTTGGCCTCAAAAGCCGCTAGTGCCTGCTCGGGTCGGATCTGCGAAGTATCCACATCAGAATGTCTTCCTTATTTCTTTTTAAAAGCAACCGGTATTCAGTTTTTCAATGAATGAACTCAATTCCAAACTGTCAGTAGGACTTTCATGCAGGCAAGTATACTAAACCTTGTTATGCAGAAAAAAACAAACTCTGTAGAATCAGAATAATGACCTCAAAACTGAAATGTCGCTTCAAAATATCGTCATGATTAAAACATTAAGCAGGTGCTTGAAATCCTTATTGTTGCACCGTGCATTTCATAGAATCACTTTAGCTATGAACCAACAAATGCACTTACATAAAATTTCATATAAAAACACTCAAAATTGCTCTAACATGCTCCGATCCTTAGATCATCCTCAGGGCGCTACGTTGTTCCTTGCTAAAGTTATTTTAAAAACATTCACAAATTAATTCCTTTATGTTAACAGGGTGTTGTGGCAGCATGTCATGTTGTGTAAGAGTACACTGCTGAGAATGCGGCTGGCTATATAGCCAGACGCACCCCCAACAACGTACTCTTACACAACATGACATGCTGCCACAACACCCTGTTAACATAAAGGAATTAATTTGTGAATGTTTTTAAAATAACTTTAGCAAGGAACAACGTAGCTCCCTGAGGATGATCTAAGGATCGGAGCATGTTGGAGCGATTTTGAGTGTTTTTGTGTGAAATTTTATGTAAGTGCATTAGTTGGTTGATAGTTAAAGTGAAAAAGGTGCTGGAAAGTTTCAGTTCTATGCACTGCAGTTAATATTACGGTTACATTCTTATAATAAAACCAACTAGATGCACTAATTTCTCAAATTTATTTTTGGAATAAAACTCTACATGTTTCGGACAGTGCCTCTGTCCATCATCAGGAGTTTTTCACTGTACACACAGCAATGGTATATGTCATACAGGTTTGCCGACAGATCGCAAAGCTGTCAGAAAACCTGTCATTTAAAGAGAATGCTAGAAAAATGGGTTCCTTCAGACAGAACACAGACACACATCACACCCAACAAACACACTGCACAATGAAATTCCGCCCATGAATCTGAAGGCATTACATCCTCAAAGATTTCCCCCCCTTACTCCCCCCCCAGATGTCTTTAGTGCAAGAGTTATTACTATACGAGGCTTATTCAGACAGTAAGTACCATTTCGCTATAAAAAAATATCGAGTAAGGTTTCGTATAAAATTTTATTGTTATCAGATTCTACATTTTTCAAACTATATTTCCACATATTCGCCGCCATTATTGAGGCACTTACCATAGTGGGGCACAAGTTTTTGTATACCCTCCTCATAGAATGTGACCTCCTGCGATGTTAGCCACTACTGACATGTCATAGAGTCTTTGAAATGTGAGGAATGTGCAGGGACAGATCAGAAATTGTGAAACGTCTGTCGTCACGCACTCTTTCGTTGACCTTACACACCAAATCATCATTCACCAAAGATGGATGCCCACTTCATGCCTCATCGTGCATGTTCTCTTGTCCTTCATTGAACATCCGAACCCATATCCTAACCACGACATCACTCATCACATTGTCACCATACACTTGGCACATCTGGTGATGAATCTCACTTGGTACCACATTCCTAGCGTTCAAAACACGAATTACAGACCATATTTCAGTCGGCGGCCCCTTCAATTGTCTTAAACATGTTTAACGCACAGGAACAAACATAAACATAACACGAATTTCATGAAATGGCATCCGTGAATTCTCAATTGATAGAGGAAGTCAATGCACACGTGCAAAGTGACAGTCTGGAGGATGCACGAGAGATATGCGCAGAAGGTACTTACTTTCCAAAAAACCTACGTACATTGTATCCTTTAAATAGAAGTGAATGGGTTCAGATTTGGCAAACATGTAGGTTAAAATCCCTGGTGTACTATTCTTTCACCAATAACACTCTCTAAACAATGCATGGAAATTTTAAATACTTCAAGACCATGTGCTTATGCTTCGCTATCAGAATTAATTCACATATCTTCATATGCACTTGTGAGTTTTATTCACATAGTGAATGCATGGAAATGTTTGCTGTATGAGCGTTGCTGCAAAAAGGCATACATTCTCTTACTGGACAGGTGATCAAAGATTAGTGCTGGAATATCTAACATGTCAGTGTTAATTTTTACATACATGGGTCCGTGCATCTTGAATTGGATTTAATGTTTGTCCAACAAGATGCAACTTATTCAGTTTATTACATTTCTGTAGGCAGCTCTACATGTTTCAAGTGTTGACACCCATCATCAGGAGCTGGTACAGCTGTAATTACAGCTTCTGGTATTGATTAACCAGATCTACTACCATGTGCTCTCGTTGTTGAGTTGGAACTGATTCATGTGTATTGTATGGTAGGTAGGTAGGTACGGTTAATCAATACCAGAAGCCGTAATTACAGCTGTACCAGCTCCTGATGATGGGTGTCAACACCCGAAACATGTAGAGCTGCCTACAGAAATGTAATAAATTGAATAAGTTGCATCTTGTTGGACAATTATTAAATTCATGTCAGTGTTAATTTACAGTCCAACAAAAAACACAGGACCAATAATTATAGTTACACTCACAGCACACCAAACACCAACCTTAGCATCATGTAATGGCCCTCCATATTTTCTGCCAACCAATGTTATTCACAGAGTTCTCATACCCAGTGAGATTAAACTAAGTGGCAGCACTAAACAGAACTGTGGAGTATATTTCTCCATCATGCACCACAGGGAAGTACCAGTTCACAAAATTCCCTCTTGTTTCATAGTCTGTGTCATAAGCTCATGAACCACTGTCATCTTATATGGATATAAATGCAGCAATTTTGTTGCATTACATCCAGATGATGAAGACAAGCCCACTTTCCGTGCAAGATGAACAAACAATTTTCATGGAAATGTTTTCAGTCTAGCAGCAATTTTGTCTCTACCTGTGTTTTGTTACAGAACACAGTCCCAAATGTTTGAAAATGACTGAACTTGGTCTGTGTCAGTCTTCCAATCAGGTGGTCATACTGGTATCTGGTTAACAGATATTTGGTATGGGTAACTTTAATGAAGTGAAGGCAGAGAAAAGCCATTCAGACAAAGACAGGGAATTTTTATATATTGTTGACCGTGCACCCTAATATAATGATAGTCGTTTTTATCAACTCGATGCACAAATTCTTTATTTTAATACATTTATTATACTCATCTGCAAGTTTTGAGCACTTTTGTGCTCATCTTCAGGAGGACAATTGTATTAGTACAGCATCTGGTATCGTCACCCTCTTTAGGTGACTGTTCAGTACACAGGTTACCAGAGGACTCTCGTTACCTGTGTACTGAACAGTCATCTACAGAGAGTGACAATACCAGATGCTGTACTAATACAATTTGTCCTCCTGAAAATGAGCACAATAGTGCTCGAAACATGTAGAGGAATGCAATAAAAATATTAAAATAAAGAATTTGTGCATCAAATTGGAAAAAAAGACTATCAAAGACAGGGAAATTAACAGATGACTGTAATTATGATGGTTGCTGTATGCTTTCATCACTTCTGGCCTCAGACTTAGAAAAATGCATGCACTTGATTTTTGTTGCATGCAGTACTACCTTGCTCCCAGTTCTCAATTCCCTAGACCAGAAATGTTGCACAAACAGAATTAGCAGCTGAGGTGTCTACAGAGTTCCTCTTGCCACTCTGTCCTCATTACTCACTCATTTCTTGCATTGGGCTCTAAGAATACATAAAAACATACAAAGAAAATGAACAAACATAAAAATCTGTAGATGAAGACTTGCCTGGTAGAAGTAGTTGGATGCCAAACCTGGCCCAGCTATTCGCTTAACAACCAGGCTGTCACTAGCTGGGACTCTACCGCGTTTCTTTATCAACAGGTGGAACGTAGCTGCATCCCATACCAGTCGAAGCCAGTACCGCAACACTCCCACTGCAAACAATGGTACTGTTACACTGGCTCATGGCAACATTCAACGTCAGAACTTTCTATCCAAGATATTCTTTTCTTTTGCTTCACACATTAAACAAGTCATACTTTCACTGTCTTTAAAACACTTTTCCTTTATCTAATGCAGTCATTCACATTTTTTTTAAAATGAGGGTGCTTCAGTCGACACATACTTACTTACTTACTTACTCACTCCATGGTGCAGAGTCCTTATTGAGAAGCTAACTGGTTTGCAGCTAGTCAAGAAATTCCCCGCATTTCACGGAACCTGAAGATTCATTACCGCACTCACAAGCGTCCGCCACCTGTCTCTATCCTGAGCCAGCCCAACCCAGTCCATATACCCACATCCCACCTCCTGGTGATCCATCCTAATATTATTCACCCATCTACACCTAGGTCTCCCCAGTGGTCTCCTTCCCTCCGGTTTCCCCACCAAGACCCTATACACCCCCCTCTCCTCACCCACACGCACCACATGCCCAGCCCATCTCATTCTTCTTGATCTTATCACCCGCACAATATTGGGTGAGCAGTAAAAATCATTTCAGTCGACACAACATTTAACAAAATAAAATAAAAATGCATCAGCTACATGTTCAATCTTTTTTTTTTTTAAAGATTTATTGCAAAGACAGTACATACAGCATGTTTCAGGACAAATAATAAAATTGTTCCCCTAACCAATCTTAATAAATATTTACACAATGACAAAAGTGAAATGAAAGTGAATATAAATAACAGCAGTGAACAAGTAGCCTCCCCTCCCCACCCCACCAAAAAAAACCCCACTGTGACTATCTGTGAGCTAATTACAGCAGATTGTGCTTCAGTCATCTACGTTTGTATTTCTTGTACTAGTAGTCAGGTCGGCTAAAGTATTATTTCCAATTTGTTGGACCAGGGGGTTAGGGTGCAAGGGACAGTGAGCAAAAAATTTGGCTCTAAGTCGGTGGATGATAACAGGGATGGGTTGAATGTGTACAGTGTCATGCAAGTGGGAAGGGGGAGTATGTCTGGGATAAATATTGATGACTTGGAGACAATGTGACTGGATAACTGGGAGGGACATGTGTTTTATTGTTAAGCCAATATCTGCCAACAGATACAAGATACATGGTAGTAGTCAATTACAGTACTACTGTTAAGGCAAACATTTGTACACTGTTTTAAATAAATGGGATGACTGAAGCATCCTGGTTTACCATGCAACACACACACACACACACACACACACACACACACACGCACTCTCTCTATCTCTCTCGTGATGATCTGTTTTGTGATATTTTTGTTTCTTTATGTGGGTTCCTGCACAGTGCTGTCAGTGAACCAGACTATATATACTGAATGTTGGATGGATTCATGAATGAATAATTGCAAATCGTTTGGACAGAAAGAGTGCGGGTCTAAATGAGGTATGATCTGACAATTACTGGAAGAAATGAGGAAGACAATAAACTCATTAATGAAGATAGCCAATGATCAGGTTAAGATTCCAACCTGCGTTTCCTGAGTACAAGTCTAGAGTGTGACAGCTGTACAAACCCATTACATAACATTCTTCTTTATACTTCACAGTTAATAACACTGGTTTCTCAAATGCAAAATTATGTGGTGCTTAACTGGAAAATGAATATAAATGGGAAGTCAAAAAAAATGTTGCAATCCAAATGAAGGTAACAAATAAGCATTTCTTTGAATGAAAGAAAATGAGTCAATAGGGATAGCCAATCTCCATGGTTAGTCCAAAAATTCATACAAAATACAGAAGTGTTTATTAACACTAGACTGATCCTGAACAGCCATTTGACGATGATGACGACAACAAACACAAAAACAACAATAATAATAATAATAATGAAAATGAACAACAAAAGAGTAATAGTAAGGGCAACTGTCACCTTTTGTTACCAACTGACTATTTGTAGGACCCTGTCCTGCCCTTTTGTTTAAAAAAAGTGTTTCTTTCACACAAAGGTCCAGTAACATTGATATTCACAATAGAGGACGATTTGCATAAATCACTCTATACACCGTGCAACCAATTTCCTGATCACAAACTGTTTGAAGGGGAAGTAAGTGACTTATATTAAGAAACACAATACTTTGAAATTTCACTGGCAGTATCCAGTGTAATACGGAATGTCTAAACAATAGTCCGTGATTTTGAACCTTGTTTTGTTTGGATGGAAGTTTTAAGAGTTATCCAACAATGATCCACTTTGAATAAGCTTTCCGGAGTTCCTGTACACCTTGTGTTCCTGTACACCTTGTGTTCCTGTACACCTTGTGTTCAGATAACATGGTAAGATTCCAATTTATTTTTGTACAAATGTGTTGTAAAAATTTTGTCGGTATAGTGACTCGCTATGAGCTGGGGCAAGATTTTCCGCACCTGTCCAGACCGGCCCTGGGGCCCACCCAGCCTCCTGTACAATGGGTACCGGGTCTTTCCCGGGCGCAAAGCAGCTGGGGCGTGGCATTGACCACCCACCCCCACCTAGTGCTGAGGTTAAGAAAAGAGCAGAGCTATACCTCTACTCCCCCTCTGGGCCTTCATGGCCTGTTCTGGGGTGAACTTTACTTAACTTTATGAAAACCATGAACAAAAAAGATAAAAATGGTGAAATAAACAGCATTTCATGGACAATAACACTGAGATTACACAGCAGGTCTTAAAAATGCAGTAAATTTCCTCATTGTCTAAAAATATAGAATTAAACTCGAGAGGTGCATTTTAATGTGCGTTCACATACATAATTGTAGGTCGTTTAAAGGTTAATAACAAAATCACATTCCATTCACCACTCGAAAACAGGTGCAGCCACAGTCATTCGCAAAACCACACAATATAAAAATACTTATTCTGAAATAATCGTCAAGCTCAGTGAATTTGAACAATTAACACCCAAATTAGTGCGTGGCAAAGGGGGGGGTCTATTTACATTTCATTAGAGAATGTTCTTGACAAGTCACAAAGGGGGAATGGACAGACGGAAGGAATCGGCAGCAGGCGCAATGGGGACTCTCGAAGGTATCAGAACACACTCACATTCACTCAGGGTCACACCCACAACCTGCCATTCATTTCAGGTTGATCTACTGTTGTACAATCAGCACACTACAATCCGTGTGCTTACAAAGGACGAAACTTCAAGTTACTATAGATGATGATGGCAACCCACCCCCAACAGCATGGTGACCCATTTTGGGTTATGACACACCCATTAAGAACCTTTGTATTGATGCAGAGACCACATTCTAAGTCTGTACAATATTGAATATGACAGCTGACAATCTTAGACAGGACTCAGCCCTACAACTACAAACAGAGAATGAAGCTCACCTGTTAAAACTGTCAGAGAAATAACAGGACACAACACAAAAGCTACAAACAAGGCAGCAAGTGGTTGAACACAACCCTGGAGTCCAATATTCCACAGTATTGCCTCTAGCATCACCAGGTAGCGATTTCGACTTGGATCAGGGCTGTCCAGGTCATAAATCAGTGCCATGAATATGTGAAGCCCCAGTGTTACAACTGGCATCCTGAAAGATAATAAATTCGAAATCCTTAACCACTATCCAACATTCAGGTTACTCAGAAATAAACAAGTCACTAAGTCACTCCCCCCATAAGTGCACCCTTACTTACGGTACCGTACTTTAAAAAGGCATCCATATCTAAACTACAAGTTGTTTTTTTTTTTCTAAAAAAAAAGGAAGACATCCCTTTGTGATTTTAAATTAAGAGACAGCAAAAGAGTTTCCGGTTTCAGTGTACACGTATATATATTATTTTATTTTTACCTTGATGATTACACGTTTGGATCACCTGACCATCAGACAATCCAGACAATCTGTATAAAACTTTGACTACAGCAACATGCAGTGCAAGTAATGTGCACATAATATGGGACCTCACATGACTTACAAATGTATTACAATACAAGTGTATTACAACGGTATAAGATGAAATTGTTTTTGTAGTCTGTGATGTAATGAAGTTATGTCATCATCATCATCATCATGTTCCTGAAGGGTTAGGTGTGTTTCCTGTTCCTTGATCCTCAAGATGCAGTTGGTCCCTCCATCTCTTCCTCGGTCGTACTATGTTCCTTCGTCCTTTTGGTTTATATTGTAGTGCTTGTTTTGGTAGTCTGTTTGTGTCCATCCTCTGTACATGTTGTAGCCACTTTAAATGGTACTGTTTTATTTCCTTTACTATGTTCTGTGCTCCCACTTCTTGCCTAATACATTCATTTTAAGTTTCATATGGAAGTTTTTTATAAACGTTTTTTAAATACAAGCTTTTAAAGTTTCTTATAAAAGCTTTTATTACAAAATTTAAACAAAACTTCAATACATCACAGACTATAAAAACAGTTACATCTTGTACCATTGTAATATATTTTAATGCATTTAAAAATCGTATGTTATCCCATATTAAGTAAAAAGGTAAAGTGCACCCTTGTACAGACACTGAGGGGAGTAGAGGTATAGCTATACTGTACAGGTACTGAGGCTCTGTACAGGCTGTATGGTCCATAGGGGGAGTAGAGGTATAGCTATACTTTACAGGCACTGAGGCTCTGTACAGGCTGTATGGTTCATAGGGGGTGTAGAGGTATAGCTATACTGTACAGCCACTGAGGATCTGTACAGGCTGTATGGTTCATAGGGGGAGTAGAGGTATAGCTATACTGTACAGGCACTGAGGGGAGTAGAGGTACAG
>Ga0131853_10011082_pt1 | contig 16480 bp, 9 predicted proteins | sample TergutLab28metaG_FD_92764 | JGI IMG/M metagenome (GOLD analysis project Ga0131853, IMG submission 92764) | Labiotermes labralis P1 segment gut microbial communities from Petit-Saut dam, French Guiana - Lab288 P1 (version 2) (version 2) | ecosystem: Host-associated > Arthropoda: Insects >...
AATGATCTCCTGATGATGAGCTTCCCGAAAGCTCGAAACATGTAGAGAATGAATGACGACTACCCATGAAAATAAAGGATAGTCCACAAGTGACATCGTGTTGGTTATTTTTTAAACAATCAGAACGATCTCAACCATGAAAACACGGAGAGTCTAAAATGGAGGAAGTACACCAGAAACCAGAACCTTCTGACATTTAGTTTCTAACAGGTGTTTTACCGTTCCTTCGTGTTTTCTGTCTCAGAATTTCTATGCACTTCTCATCTCCCTCCTGTGCGTGTTAATCATTTTCCAATAACAATATTTTCTCGCGCGTAAAATTTCTGGATCGTCCTGTTACTTCCTCTATCTTCTCAATATTCACTGTCACAAATTACTTTGCTCCCAACGCAAACATACAGCATACACACTAATTAGTGTATATATGTATATTTAGTTTTCAAATAAATTATAATTTGAATAACAGAAAGGATTCCCCAAATTTAATCTGCCATTAAGTTAGTACAGGAGGTCGGGGTCAAGTATTTCGGAACGTAGGGTACCAAATTTGAGCACGAGGATCGAATATCCCAACTGAGTGCCCCAGTGGCTTTAATCCGTCCCCCAGGAAAATGACGGAATAGTACATAAAAATGAGCCAAGATCGTTCCTTCCGCATCCTTTCCTATTCGTTATTCACCATCATCCTATCAGTCAGCGTTACACATTCTGAACCTACTCACAGCACTATTAAACAATGTATACATTAACTACTTAGCTCAGTTCTACTTGAGAAACCGACAGTCTTTCGCCTGGTCAAAAGAATAGCCCTTTATGGAACCTTAAATTTTATAACATGCCAGCCCACAAACACCGGTCTCTATATCAGCCTCCCATATACATCACGTTGTCACTAAGTGCTTACTATGTACAGGCTACAAATTCTGTCGACTCGGGGACTAATAATATTCCTGTAAGTTGTAAAAGCTCGCACCTGAGTCACGAGTCCTTTTCCCTCTGCTAGTTCAGTGTCACCCTTGTATAGTGTGATGTACTGGCCAGCCACTAAATACTAAACACATTTCACTACGCTAATTCTCTTGCAGGAATCTTTAGATTCGCGTGTGACTTAAAGGAGTAAGTGTGCTTGACTGAACACCATGCCAAAGACGTAACGAGGAGTGGAAACATCCCAAATTCTCCACTGTCTCATGAAGGTATGCTTGAATGAAGGCAGATGACCTTCACGTCTCTGCGTCGTTTTACCCCGGTACCCACTGTGTAACAGGCCTGATGACCCGTCGAGGAGCTCTGGAAATGGCGGCGAAGAACCCGGCCACTACCGGGATTCAAACCCCTTATTCATAATTACTAGTATTGCTAAATTTCTGTTCAGCAGGCTGGAGCGAAACTGTGAACAGATGCGGCTCAGACGCGGCCATTGTCTGCTGATCGGTTTGCCTACACTAATTTCAACATTTCGGCTGAGAAGTTGCAACAACTATGGTTTGACGTCAATATATATACACCTCCCTTTTTTTTTTTTTTTTTACAAACCGATCTGGATTGGTAGGATGAAATATGAGTACAATTCGGCCCCCTGATGCACCGCAGTTTATTTCATAAACGCTTTAAAAAAAATCGCACGGTGTAGTTGTGGGGCATCGATCAGTGATGTGCCGGTCCCCGGTGTTCAATCCGTCACCGCTCGACTTTGATTAATGGCAAGGATTTATTCGAGGTTGGTCAGCAATGTCGGACACATCAATTCAGAATTGACTGGCTGTAGTGGGCATGTTATATGGGGTGGGGGAACACGTGTAACAGCAATGCATTACTGGCAGGATTTTGAGAACACAAACAAGAGCATAAGTTCGACATCTTGGTTCAACAACTCCATAGAACACTTCGTTTGGACACAAGCGAAATGCTGGGTCGCTGCTGTGATACGAAACCCACATTTTCAGTCTTGTAAGCAGGTAAGCGAACGAATATTATCTTCTTCCGGATGTAGGTTTGTACCTATCTACCAAAGTACAGGGCGTTACATCCCAGAAGTTCGCTTCAGAGCCAACGTAGTGGGAGCCTTAAACATCACAAAGTGTAGGGAAGTTTTTGGAAATTTAATCATGTGGTCAAAAATAACCCGCCTTTTACGGAACAAACGTTCATCCTGTCCAATCCGGTCTACACGAAAACAACCTATTTTACGATGATTCACTACAGGGAGCGGTGGTCTGGTGTTCATCGGATTCCACCTCAACCGTAGCCAATAAACCTGAAAATAATGTAGACATCTGACAATCTCACAACTAATTACATGAATATGGGAATAAAACTAACTCAAAAGAAGTCATATATATCAAAAACACATCTCACAACAGACCATGGCGAACAGTCCACTGGCATAATGAGCCAACCAGAGCCAAAACGTACAGAAACTCACCATACAACGGCACAGAAGCTTGTACAAGCACAAAGCATCTCGTGTGTACCACTTTGGAATGCACTCGACGTTTATGTGCTTGGTACCTCTAGGCCACAGAACCCACCCTGCTTGACTATAGTTTTGCATTGGTTCTGGTGTTACACATGCTCAAATACGTGCAAGTTCACAGAGCATACAACCACATTTCCAACATCCAGCACACACACACACACACACTCTCTCTCTCTCTCACACCCGTTACTGTGCGGCAACTGAGATGCAGAACGCATTTCAGTTGCATTTCGTTACGCAGCAGCTTTCTGGCAGTGTGAAAAGATTTCGCAGGAGCATGTCCCCATTTCGTTCCTGAAAAGTTCATTACCCAGGTCTCCGTACTTACTATGCATATGTTTGTTAATGCGCGTTAGCGTGCCCGCTCGTACGCTGTATGCATACACATGTATAGATATGAAAAAAATGTTTGCGGGCCAAAGGTCTATTTAACAAAAATAAATGGCTTGAAACTTGGACGACTGGCACAGAGCTTCAAAGACTGTTCTGCATCATAAGGGACAAGTGTCATGACTACAATAAAGGCACTACAAGTGCAGCTGTGAGGACAGCAGAAAATGGCAACGAAACCTAAGAAAGAAATTGTGTACTCGAGTTCCATTGCACAAAATCTGTGACCGCTGTTCAACGGGGTTTCAGTAGGAAGTTCCATAAAATCGGTACCAATGATTGCAAGAAACTCCTGCATCTTTATATCTGATTCTTCCTTCTTGAAGATGTAAGCAGCATGTTCCTCCGAAATGGTGCCAATTTATCAAAGGCATAATAATCCAGAAGACCACAACATGCAACTTCTCTAATTCATTCAATATGCAATCACGCGTGAGACGCACGGATGCACTTCGTACACTAGTAATCTGCAATGCCGACTAAGGTGCAATTGCGCAACGTGTACGCTGAATGAAATCTTGACTCTAATATACCTCCACAGCGCTACAAACCCAACTGAATACTGCTTAGTTCGACTGTTTATTTAGGCAGCGCTGGGCGACCGCAGGCATGCAAACTTGAGACTGCTGGGAGACAGGCCTGGTGCCTAACTGAACCCCTAATCATGAATGTGGGCACATGTGCTGCTGTAGGACTATTAGTTACTAGGGAATCAGCCTGACCTAGTACCAGGATAATCTTGAAACGCGGTACAAGGAGAAAACTGATGAACTTCATGTAAAACCGATGAACTTCACGTTTTGAGAACTAGGAGTTAACTACATGAATATAAACGATGAGATATGAATTTGAGATTAACAGGCGCATAGCGCCATGAGAAATTCACACGATGATACACGAAACACATCTCAGGTCGGAAGAAAACTCGGCACAATTACCAACTTCACACGTTGGGGCTTTTACACCACTGTAGGGCTGGCTCTGTTGCCTTCACTCCTGTTCTGTGGGACACAGCGAAATATGACAGAACTAAGGACCAAAAACCCACTTTGGAGGAAAAAAAAAATACCACCACTCCAAAACGGGAAAACAGAGAACAGGAAGGCAACAAGTTAGGTAATGTACGTATAATGAAACCATGTGGCGCGTTCGCAAAACGTTTGTATCTCCTCAGCTATTCTAAGAGCCTGATATCATTTCACTCGAAGAAAGCGCTTTTATGGTGAATTAATGTCGTGGGTAACAATTCGAATTTGGATTTTCCCAAGAGATCTTCCTAAAGTAACCAATATCATATTTCACGGAAATCCGTCTGGTAAGAGCCGCACTGATACAGGCGGACACACAGACGGACGGACGGACGGACATGAAACTAATAAGCGCTTTTCGCGACTACAAGAATGTGACTAAAAACTAAAGACACGTAACCGAAGACGAAGTCAAAATAAAAGTGACGTGGGAAAGAAAATAGCAGTATTCTGGGATGTGGCGCTATGTAGCCTCGTAGATATCTTAACGACGTTTCGGAAAAACCTGTCCCTCAAAACCACACGGTCTCACATTCTAGAAGACAGAAAATCTCCACAGTAAACGTCAGGAGAACTTTGACCTTAAACTAGCCTGGGACGAAATTACGCGCCGTTTTGTGATGATTTACGTGCACAGAGAAACATGGGCATAAAATTAAGGAACAACAATTAGGTGTAACTGTTGCAAAAAGTGACCATGACATTACAGCAAGGCAGTACATTGCAAGACTGAAACCCACTCGCAAGTAGAAACGCTGGTAAGCGGATAAACGGATTCCACATTCCACATATCAAGGAAGAACTCATGAAACTTCACGTCACTTGACCATACCACCTATAACAATGGTAAATACAATTTATCTGTTTCGTGCAATACGCTCAACATAACGGAATTTTTGGTTTCCGGACATTGTATTCCTCTTCTTTCAGTGCTTTTTTTTTTGTTAGGAAATGTCCTTTTCTATGTTCATTAGAAGTGTAAGTAGTAGGTTCTTTCGAACCATGCTTAAATCTTAATTTCACAGCGTTGCGACGCGTACTTCGCGGCTAGTTGCGAACATCACGCCAGTTTTCAGAACAACTGATATTCCAGTATGCTTCATTAGAGGCATGAAATATGTCCCACCATTATTGGAATGGAACATTACAGGATTACATAGAAATGTAAAGACAAATGCACACTAGACAATTTTCATCCGTCACATGACGGTCACATTTATCAAACGTGTAAAAACGTACAGGTAATATTGCAGAAAAAAGTAACAAATTACATATAGGGCCAATGCAATTTCTATGGCGGCGTTAGTCCCTATACTGTTACAAAAAAGAAAACGCTTAGCAAGAAAAAAAAACCATAATCATCACGAAACAGTTCTCTCAGCCTATTCTGACTCCAAAGTTAAGTGGCCGTTCATATTCTATGATCTTCAGTAAGAAATGGCGATCTGAAGACAAGTCGGACGGAGCATACGACAGGACGCGACTGGAAATTGTAAAATACGACGTAAATTAGAAATATATACTGGATATATGACAAAACTGAGGACAGGGCCCACTGGTCACAATATCTGCAACGAATGAACGACATAACACGAAAACAAGTTTCCAAAATACACCAACAGGCAGCAAGTACACTGCAGCTCCAAACAAGAAGTGGCAAGCTTAAGCAGAACAAGAAACCCGTGCTATGTCCTGAGGGGATGAAAGGCCTAAGGTCTTCTTGTAATGTACACTGTAAAGCCGGACACATCTACTTCCTCCTTTTCTCTGTGAATGACAGGGCCATTTCATTTGAGGCATTCTGCTCGTTAGACGTGTACAGGTCTCCCCCGGGTATATTATTTGCTACTTGAAAATGCACAACGTTCCTATAGTTCAAAGTAACCCTCAGAGAGCTCCTCAAGAAGCTAAGTGCTCAAGTTAAAACTAAACAAGGATGTACAGTATCTTGGTGTCACATTTTGGTTTGAATGCCAGCAGCTAAAATGCTACGTTAAGGATGACGCTTAAGAGCGAAATGCGAATATCTGTTCTGAGAGGACCCACGATCAAACGCACTGACGTTTCTTTGCCCACACACAGTACACGTTTATCACTGCTACCGTAGAAGAAACGTTCATTTTCAGGAGAAGAAAATCTCAGAGCGCATTACGAAGTACCTCATACCACAGAGTTATGGAAATAATACAGCGTGATTCAAAAAGATGGACTCAATTTCGTACTTCTATATTTCCTGAACTACACATGGTATGTGAATGATCTACATAACATTTGAAAGAGGAGGTGCTAAATTTTCAAATACCACCGCTAGAGCGCACGCCTAGCTCACAGCCTTGCAGCAGCGTCAGTTGAGAACAAAATGGCTACTATGCAACGCAAGATTTTTTGCGTGTATCACAGGAGAACGTGAGACGAATTCAAGAGAGTTTTGAGCGTAGCCCACGCAAGTCAACCCGTAGAGCGAGCAAAGAACTTGGAATACCGCAACCAACTGTCCGGCGTGTGTTGAGGCGCCGTTTACTGTTCAATTTAGTCCATATGTATATGTCACAGGAAAGGGTAAACACATGAATACGGTCAAAAAGCATTAAATCTAAAACAACCATAGAAGGTACACGAACGACAAACCCAAGTTGGCAACAATGCACTATTTAACATACTAGTACATAATGAATAAAACAGGCGACAGTACCAGCCTGTCACACCCTTTCCTATACGAGCGTTCACATACACAGGCCTAGGAGCTAGCCGATCTCTGGCAAGTACACAGGACAAGTTATTTAAGTGACTAAAAACTTGTCAGTATTACAGCCGACAAAATCACAATGAATACTTCATACAATATATCGGTTATACTATTCTCTTTACAGTAAATATAAATACTACCCGACATACTGATTAAGCTGGGTCACCACACATCACCAATTTCGGAAATAACTCAGGCACCTGCACAAATGGACCCGCTTCACATCCGATACCACTATGAGTTATGTAAACAAAAATAAATAATTTACATGCTTTACTTTTATATACAAATGGCATAGCATCTATCTATTTCATCACGATAGTACAGATCAGGAAAAAGAACCTGGATGAGTGGACAACATGGGCTCTCGTCATCCACAGCGCCAAAAACAGAGAGAGAGAAAGGAACGACGTACATTTTAAACAAAAATAAAAATAGCCGGGGACTTTTTAAAAATTAATTTACAATATTAATTGAAAAACAATTTAAATGGAAAAATTTTACGAGAAGGACCAATAAGCTGGGTCGACAAATAGGCAAAATATCATACAATGTTACAACACAGTATAAAAATACTGTACTCATAGGGCAATTAGGACGATAAGAAATATGCATTTTAAAAACTCATTACCATTCGAGAAAAACCAAAGATTACGAATTCACGTTAACATTCCTATTTTTTTTTACTTAAAAAATGCCCAATGATGGCTGAATCGTAACCCAAAATATGTAGGGCTTTATTGTAGGAATTAACCTTTTGGCGCCGGAATTATTTTTTTTAATTTTAGCACATCCTGTATATAAAATGTGAATAATACAGGAACCAAATATGTTAGAATTATGAAACAAACAGCATTTTGAAGAGAAAAAAAAAACGGAGAGTATACACCATGTTAAAAATATTCAGTACCTATATTTGTTGAATAAATATATAAAATGCAACTTTAGAGGTTAGCGGTGCGGTACGTCAACTATAGTTGACATTAGGCGTCAAAAGGTTAAACTGTTTCATTAAAAAAAAAAAAAAAAGACAGCTGTGTTAGCACTGCAACTGATTTTAATCTTTAACATACCTGGTTTTATACAATCAATATTAATTACATATATGATACTAAATCGTCAGTTTATGTTATGATTTTTGATATTTCAGTTTTCTAACTCAATCAGTGTCCCTTTATATTACCCAAACAGCGCACAGTCAATACTGTGATTTGCTAAGATACAAAACACGCAGTAACCGCAGTAACATCGTTGAAGTAATGCAAACATTTTGTAGCCGTAACATTGTAGAAGTAATGCAAACATTTTGTAGCCGTAACATCGTAGAAGTAATGCAAACATTTTGTAGCCGTAACATCATAGAAGTAACGCAAACATTTTGTAGCCGTAACATCGTAGAAGTAACGCAAACATTTTGTAGCCGTAACATTGTAGAAGTAATGCGAACATTTTGTAGCCGTAACATTGTAGAAGTAATGCGAACATTTTGTAGCCGTAACATTGTAGAAGTAATGCGAACATTTTGTAGCCGTAACATTGTAGAAGTAATGCAAACATTTTGTAGCTGTAACATTGTAGAAGTAATGCAAACATTCTGTAAACAACATGTGCTTCCAAGAAGGAGGGCGAGGAGGTGGGAAGGAGGCTGAAAAAGATAGGTCCCAGTCAGTTCATTAGGGCGAGCGAAAATAGTGCATTTCTCTAGCATAAGCAAACATCACGAAGAAGCATCTGCACTCCTGTTTCCCATTACACGTCACGTACCAGATACAAATTATTGCCTGAAAATTTATGAGATTTCGTGATTTTCCTCAATCGCTTCATGCAAATTCGGGACGGTACTTCCAGTATGCACCACCAAAACCCCTTCTTTCACAATCCCTTCAAATTCATCAATCACAGTCATCCTACGACAGATAACCTATAGAACTCAATAAGTACTGTTAAATAACCATAGAACCGACCACAAATCAACGCACAGATGCACATAACGTTGGATCCCTGGCCCACGCAAACCACACGATGATGACATGACGCCTTCCTACTCAATAACCGCACTGGCAACTGTTGACAGCGTTGCCTGCGGTGACGTTAAACAGAAATATGGATCACAAACAAACGAAAATAAGCCGTCCAACAAAATACCTTAATGTCACATCACACAGTGCTACATGTTTCGTTTCGCATAAACCATCATCAGGCACTTCTTTTTACAACCATTTAAAACCATGGGTACAGTTGGGCACGCAATTATCATGTTGGTAACATTTCACTACTTATTAAAATAAAAAATATTCATTATGTTTATGGGTTAAAATATCCAAATTATGATGCAAATAAAAAAACATTGAAGCGAAAACTCTTCGTATTCTTCGCGGTCTAAACGGACACGCTGGTTCAAACACGGTCAATCCTCCACGTTCTGTCTTGTTTTGTGTTTTCTCCAGCTTTTCTCCGTACTTTCTTACGTTGAATTAAAAGACGTACTTCTTTCTGAGGGGGACCGCGGTAGCACAGTGGTTAAGGTGCTGTGCTACAAATCGGAAGTTCGCTGGCTCGATTCCAGATGGTGTCATTGGAATTTTTCACTGACATAATCCTTCCTCTAACAGAAATGAGTACCAGGAGAATTTCCTGGGGGTAAAGGCGGCCGGTGCGTAATGCTGACAACCTTACCACCATCCTGTGCCGTTATCATGTAACCTGAGAACCTTAACTTCCTGGAACCCTCTGCGCTATTCCAGGCCTGTAAAGGGACTGATTTACCTTTACCTTTTACTTCTTTCTGAGGCATTTTTATATTCAACAATGCGAATTTGGGGAATCTATTTCATGCCTTTTTTTTTGTTAAGGTGTGTGTCGTTTATTTTGTTCGTGTATGCGTTATATAAGACTGCCGATTACACCCCCATTGTGTACGTGTGGTGCTGTAGTGTTGTATGTACGAAGCCAACTGGATGCATCAGAATATAATTACATATATTGATCATCGAAGGCATCCAATACCTCTGGAATACGACTAGGCCTACACGGGAAAATGGGAACGAGTAATATGAAGCAGGTTCTTGGAACTCCAATTAGTTGAGATACGTTACATGTTAAATCACTGCACAAAAGAGTGACCTGCGTAAATGAATAAGAAGTAGAACACAAATTACTTGCACACGTACCGTATAATGATAAAAACAAATTGGATTGTATACAGAAGTCACGACAGAAGTGTGTAAACAGTTTGCAAAACTGAGCTAGACTCATACTATTATGTAGTGACCTGACTAATCCTCGAAGTAGCAGACTTAGTACTCCAGCCTTTTCCGATTCACAACTAAGTCCGACACTAAAAGTCCTTCGGCATTACGCACAACGAGGACACGGACTGGCCCAGCGCTAGGCCTCTGCACAGAACGTCACAACACAGACAGCCCCTGACCTACGCCCGTGCTCCTTCCGGTGTTTAGTTACTACATTACCAATTTGGGAGAACACACTCCAGTATTTTCCCATTCATTTAAGGGTGTATCACATAACGTTTGGTGTAGTAAAAGACGCATCGAGGTGGTACTCAAGACGCTAGAAAGAACACTTTCTGGAGATGTCATTACTGTCCTGCGTCTAGCAAATGTGATACCCTTGATGCACAGGCCACCGATTCCCTTTCCAAAAATCAAACAACGTGGGTACTTTAAAAAAATCCGAAGTTGGCGAAGGCGTCCTGTATTCATTTTCCTAGACGCGTGGTGTGAACAGAAAAGATTCTAAACGTGCTTTTTTTCACTGAGTTTACAGAGTTTCACGGGCCTTATATTTACCTAGTTCAGCGTTCGGAGACGAGCCAAGCAGGGGCGAGAACTTATCATGTCGTAGGGTTCACAAGAGGTCGTTACCGTGAACACAGTACGACACGGATCGAGCCCGATAAAACCGCACGATGACCGCGAATGAGTGAGCGAGCACCTGCCACTGGCAGGCCGCAGCGCTACCCGCATGTATTAGCTGTGAGACTGTGACAGATGGGGCTCAGCGCTACAGCTGAGCCAGACGCACAGATTTCTGTCCGCACGTCTGTCTCGTCGTTTTTTATAACAATGTGATCCCACTCCACTGACAAAGCAAAGTCTCTTACATTAATAAGCTTGTATCATCAAACTTTTAATCAGCTTAAAAGGTTAACAGCTCAACACTAGTCCATTTTATTAACCACATTCACCTGTTATTTATCTGCAGATGTTTTACCCTACTTTCACTGTCCGGAGGATCCGAACAGTACGAACGGGTTCCGTAACTGTGGCTGTAGGAATATTCCCTGCCTCACTCAGCTATGAATATAAACGCTCTTCGTGAACCTGTATACATACACAACACGGAAGGACACTCCACCGTGGAACTTTTCAAATTCCCATGATCAATAACACCTTACCAACAGCAAATCTGGTGGGTAAAACAGCAGAATTCAGTCTTCAGTAGTATCGAGCTTTGTATAAAAACTATCATTTCATTCTCGCAATACTGTCCATTCGCCACCGCCTGCGGAGCAGTTTAGAGGGACGCAATGTCTCCTGTTCCCAGTGTCACGGTCCTTCCCTAAGCGACAAGAAGCCGCGATATGAAGCTGGCTACTCACCTGCATCTACTGGAGACATTTAGGGAAGAGCGGAACGGTGCCTCTACAACGACACAGATATCTTCTGGTGTTGTGTTTTACTAAATAAACATAGGGACAGCTTCCCACTACTGCTGCTTCATAAGTTGGGTTCCACCCTCCAAACCAATGGATTTCTCCCAAAAGGTAAAGCCGACTGGAGAGTGAAGTCGAACATTACTCCACTCTCACAAAGTATTCAATGTACGATGTTTAAGCACAAGGGCAAATTCGCCTTTTAAATAATACCGGTACCAACAATATAATTGCACAACCGACTGTTAAAACAACTTATGAAGCAACATGTAATATAATTTAAATACAGTTAGTCGCGGTATCATTATACACAGAAGCATGACAGCTACAACTGTGAGAACTACAGCCATTCACAAAGGGCGTCCGAATAATTAGCACACATCAATACCGCCAATCGATCATAGCAGCCTACCGTGTTAACGGCCAAGACAAGTAACATGTACTATCAAGAGAAAAACAAATAACCTTCACCATACACTCTTATTGCTTCTTTACTGTCTTCTTCGAGCGGCAGCGGCAGCAGTAGCTAGAGCTACCTGCGACCCACCCTCACGCGGCAGCAAACTAGCTCCGCCAGGGGCTGCGATCACTCAATCTGTCATCGGTCGGTGGGCGGACGATGGGACGAGCTCGTTGCGTGAGGCACCATCATGCACGCATTGGCCAGCTGTTCACATCGATGTACAAAAATTAAGTTCATATAGTGTTTCTAACATAAAATAGTTATTCAGGAGATTAACCGTCGTATGGGATGTGGCTCAGAGTAGGCTACAGTTCTATAAATTTAACGGGATTTCGGTACACTACTCTCCCTTATATGTCTGGAGGCAGTACGCTTCTACAAAAGTCTGTGAACTTGTAACAAACTACATGGTAATCGTCGGTCATCGGCGTCAGAACCTCTCACGCAGAATCTGAATGTGGTATTGGCAGACACGATTTTGCACCGCACTACGACCTGTTAACGCTTTTCCAGACGACCGCTGTCCTAATAAATCGGAAACAAACATGGTAAGAAGGTTTTGAAGCAAATGGACGAAAATGACACAGAAAATCTAAAAGGCTGAAAGATATAAGAACAGAATACTTTAGGCCTAGACACATGGAATCAGTTCCTTGGCTGTGATCTGAAACATGAACACCAGGTGCGTTCTGTCAATTGCAAACAGTTCTGCGTTAAATGCAATGTAGGAGAAACAGATTGTAATCACATCCCTTGAAATTCAGTTATCGGTACGTTTTACTGCATTATTTATAAAGAAAATATGTTCTTCAGTAAACACAGATCAGAACTTCTCGTCAATTCCACATCACAATTCTGAAATAAAATTTCTTTTTTTAAACTTTAGGTACGACTCTTCGCACAAAAAGAATCCACTACAATAAATATACACACACAGAAGACAAAGATCATGGACACACGTCAATACACTAAGTCGGATTGAAACCCGCGACTGGGTGTTTCTTCACCTTAGGTTTAAGAGCGGTCATTTCTACCTACTTCAAACACAAAGAAATTGCTGGGAAAACTTTTGAGGCGTCAAAAATGTAGCTTCAGTCCAAAACTTCTGACGGAAACTAACATGCCTCGTAATACCGTCAAGTTGAACACGTCACGCGCACTTGCTGTGGGCGACGATATACAGCTCCACCCTTCCTAAGCCTCAACGTGGGCCCAAAACCCAGTGTGGACGATACGACGACGAAAACAAAATCAGAGGAAATGATGCTAAGACATCAACATCGCAGCCAATCAACTCAATGAACCACCACACCAGAAACAACCATAAAAGACAGCCATAACTGCTGTTCAGCCACTTTAAACAATTCACGATCTCTCCACACATAAACATACACTGCCTACTTTGCCACACACACACACACACACACACACATACACACACACACACACACACTCACACACACTTGAACACGGCCCGACTTTCTTAAAGAAACTTCATAATGCTGAACAAATTATTCCCTGTGAAACGCCGTGGGTCTGCAGGACAGCTTGCAAGATAATGCGGATTTAATTTTGAGCGTGGTAATTTCTCAAAGGAAATGACACGTTTCAGCTACTGTAAACCGTGTGCTGTCGGCGCACTTACGCCTGGAAGGATAAATAAAATCCATGACGGGCGCCCGTCAGTACAACCACTTTTCCAGTTACAATACGGAACCGCTGGTAACATTACTCACAAGTTATAGCGCATGGTTACAGTGTCACTGTCACGCGCCAGGAGCCCCTTTGGTGATACAATTCATCGCTTGTAACAGATGGCCCATGCGGCTCTCTCCGTACGGCATTCAGAACTCTGGCGGTAAACCTTCTGCTCAAAGTTGGCAATGCGCCAGAAGTGTCTACTTACCGTACCAAGGTTTGCAGTAAAGACTGAACCATTAACTGTCTTGATGACCGGCAGCTGCTGGCAGCCCTGGGAGAACACCCACTTACTTTGAACTACAGTCATCTTACGGTTATTTACATTAAACTTAGAACCTTTATAACAAATACAAATTAATACCAAGATCAACGTGTTTCCATGTTGTGTCGCACACACACACACACACACACACACCATGTATCGCTCCGTCAAAAATTCAAATGCAAGAGTCTTCCGAATCTAAATCTTTCACAATAACTGCTTGAGGATCTCATAAGATATACAACCATAACCATAGCCGGCAAGTAAAGCCACGTCGTCTGACAACGCTCAGCCAGTTCCATACACCATTCGTTCCCACAACTAACAAACCTCATACCTGCTACTCAAATGGTATCCTTCTCAAATTATTCTTGGTCTTCAAAGCGGGCGTTCTCGACGAGGTTTCCCACCTAAATTCTATATGCAATCTTAAGTTTCCCATCCTGTTCGCACGCCAACTGCAACGCAGCCGCCGATATATCACTTCCACAATAGTGGGTAACCCGTTTAAAATCACGAAGATGTTACCGTAATATCACATACAATGATGTTCTTGCTTTCGATTAAGATATTCACTTCAGGCTTCAAAGCATAAGGGCACAGAGTTACACAAGCAAGAGGGAAAAAGAGCAGTAAAATCACGGACAGCACGCGTTTCAACGGCGGGTGAAATTCAAATAAAGGTCTTCCGAGTTACTGCGTTCTCGTACGTGACTTTCAACGCTTCAGAAGAATCTACTGCCCCCGAGACTACACGTTTTCATTTACATGAAGACCATAAACTTAAATCGAGAAGTGTATCTGCGGCGTTCTGGAACGTAAGCCGGACGAACGTCACTTCCAACAGTGTATATACTTTTCAGATACTGTGGCCTACATTATGACTAATTCTCACGTGACTTCGCCGATCATGACGGCCTCGCGTCTAAGAAATGCGATTTATTTGCAGAGGCATCATATAAAACATAGAGACGCCTCGCCACTAAGCCACGCGACTTTCAAAGCGTTATTTCTCCCATCTTACTCCGTTTCCGCTAACATAAATATCAACAATGAGAACACGTGCAAGTTTTCGCCCCACGTCCTTCAGTGATAAAAGTAACCTTTCTTCACCCAAACAGTTCCCCTTACGCATTATGACACAAAGGTCCACTGCTGAGGTTAATAAATGAATTAATCTTCACCTCCACCCTCCCACATTTTTCACACAGACAATGTTAACCCACACGTGTTACGTACACATCCTGAGGACACTAGGTAATGGGACAAAGATCTGAACCGGACACATTCTGAACATTAGTTACCGTATTAGCCGACACGATACGTGAAATACCAGTTCCAAGAACACGACTGTACATAATCGACGCTGATCATTCACCGCAAGTACAGGACTGAAAAATATCTGTGAAACAGTCTGCCAGTTGCTAACCATCCCTCACTAGTTTCAACACTGCTGAACACTGTTGCCACTTTCTCTAAGAATGTCTTTGGTTGCGTAAAAGCAAACTGGAGGGGAAAAAAAACACTTCTACCTTAATTCCAGCACATAAATAAAAAATGAGGGGCACGTCCTCTGCTGGGGGGGGAGGGGGTAACAATACACAGACGCTGCAGCTGAGAGACGCGGGAAAAATGAACAACGAACTCTTTACACGGTAATCGGAGACAGCCTCTAGCTTCTCCACGCTTACGCAAAACCAAGAAACGGAAAATACGACACGCAAAATAAGTATCGTAATGGTGCGTTATACACGCTACATAAGCTTCCGGCATACGGCGTTAGTAAAAGTGTGCAGGTGTATCACCAAGCATGGCGTTAGTAGTATAAAGTATATGCTATCTATCACCGGACTGCTCGGCGGAGACTTGACGACATCGCTGCTGCACAGCGACTCACGATATCGCCGATTCTGCTGGGATCCGTGTGCTCACGTAGTAATGAGCTACGTTCACAGAAAATACGCGAGTTTGAAAACAAAATGAGATTATTATGATAGGTAATGTATTGGAGAATAATAAACCTGTCGTGCTACAATGTAAGGATAAGTACTCATCTACATAACTTGTCTGACGATGAGGGAATGGCATTACGGCTGGGCAGGAAGGCGCAGAAGGTAGACTGCTTTTGAAATGTGATGGCAAACGCGCAGAAACCAGATTTTGTCTTTCGGCGAAACGGACGAGTCCCATTTAAATCAGCAGGGGCGTTCGTTCAGTCGACTACTGGCAGCCGAGTTGTGTGCATCAGCGGTAGTAATGCTGGATACACCATGTTCCAGAGGTGGTATGCAGGGTATTGGCTACCCACTCCATTCGGCATTTTCCCGTTCACTTCCCCACCCGTGCGTCACCGTGTGCCATCACGTTTTAACTGAACTATACCCAATGTCGCTGCCCGTGTACAAGTGGATGGTGAGCGTGCTTCCACCGCACAGTTAGTGCCTCGTGTCAGGAAACTGCAAAGAGAAATGGTAATTTCGCCAGCAAATGTATCGTATTTGCACTGAACATCTGAAGATCCAAGTCTACAGGACTCAGACGTATTAATGTGACACGGAACTGAAGAGACAGTCAAGTGCTAAATGGCCGTCCCCGAGATGAAAAATTGCACTCGTACGTCCGATGCAGATATACTTTACATGCCATCAGCTCGTGTTTGACCATCGTATTATCCTGTACAGTGATACCTCGGCTAACGAAGATAATTCGTTCCGGAATCACATTCGTTAGCCGAAA
>Ga0131853_10011083_pt1 | contig 16479 bp, 13 predicted proteins | sample TergutLab28metaG_FD_92764 | JGI IMG/M metagenome (GOLD analysis project Ga0131853, IMG submission 92764) | Labiotermes labralis P1 segment gut microbial communities from Petit-Saut dam, French Guiana - Lab288 P1 (version 2) (version 2) | ecosystem: Host-associated > Arthropoda: Insects >...
CTGGCTTATTGAAAAAACGGCTATTCAGAGGGCTTCTAAGGTTCGCTCTGCTTCTGGGTTAGTTGCTTTCCTTTTCGCAAGAATCGCTTCCGCTTCCTTCTTTTTTAACTCTTGATTCGCATATGATGTTAACCCTTGCACCAATGGGCGCGTTTGGGCTGGAAGTGGGCGCGTATGAGGTGGAGTATCACTCACCCGAAGAAATGGCAAGCGATAGCGGGTCCGATTATGTAAGCGGAAATGATGAAACCGATAATGCCGCTTCGGAAGATGTGACCGAAGAAATGCCATCAGATGAATATGCAGAAGATGCAACAGAGGAAGCACCTTCAAATGGGTACGAAGAAGATGCGGTCGAAGAAGCACCTTCAAATGAGTATGAGGAGGATGCAACCGAAGAAGAACCTTCCGATGATGAAGACGAAGAAAAGAAGGAAATTGACTTCAACAACATATCTGGCGGTGATGCGATAGAAGTACCTGTATTTTTTACATTCTACCCAGAAGAATTGGTTGTGCAAAGCCACGTGCTTTTCAATGCGTCAGTTGAAGAATTAAACGCTATTTTGCTTCAAGGTGTAAATGCGGTAGATGAATTTGGTAATCAACTGGAAGTAACAGTACAAAGCGATAGTGGGCTTGCTGCTTATATTGCAGACCCCGACGCTTTTGAAGATAACCTTTATCTGGATATTGCAAGTTGGCAAATAACATACGCTGTTGACTTTAATGGTATGGGGATTGTAAGCGAAACAAGGAATTTACATGTGGAATTTGCGCAAATTATGGCAACTTCAACTCAACATGCAGTGGCAAACCTTGCACAATTACGTGAATTTTTACCAGGTGGTATTAGCAATGGACTTATAAATAACGGCGATACAATACTAATTGCAAATCAAATTACAATCCCCCCGACGCAAACGCTTGATTTGGACTTTGGCGGTGACAATGTTACGTTTTTAGTTAGCGGAAATCATAGGCATTTTCGTGTAGAAGGTACATTATCACTTGGAGATGGCGTTACATTGCAGGGGCATAGACCTCTGGACATCAATATCTTAGATATCCAAAGTAACAATCCATCATGGCCATTAGGTGGTGGCGTAGTTATCGCTGGTGGCACTACATTTAACATGAATAGTGGAACAATTCGTGGAAACTTCGCTAGTTCTGGTGGAGCTGTACAAATTCTTAATGGTATATTTATTATGTCAGGCACAGCGATGATAGAAGATAACCATGCGGGTTTTGGCGGCGGCGTGCATAGTGGCAATGGTGCTTTTGTTATGGATGGTGGTACGATTCAGTATAATGTGGCCAATAACGGTGGTGGGGTGTTTGGCAATATTGTTATGAATAACGGTACAATTAATGACAATAGAGCATGGAATGCCAATGGTGGTGGTATTTGGAGTAATAGTGTCGTGACTATACACAATGGCAGCATCACTAACAACTTTTCACATGTTGGCGGTGGCGGCATCCGTATGAGTGGTGGCACTCTAACTATAAATGGTGGCACTATTAGTGATAACATGGCGACTTACGGAGGCAGTCTGATTAATGTTTTGGAAGCCGTCACTGTTACTATAGCTGATAGCGCATTAGGTAGTCTAAGCGGTAATATTGGACAACACGGTCCATGGGGTATTCGCTACTCTTTTTTGGGAAGCGATGATGTCGTTTATACAACCCATAGATATTTTGTCGCTGAAAGAGACGATATCACTGGCACTATTACTATTACTGATACCCGAGGAATTGGCGGGACGATAACATTACCAAGTGGAGAAACTATCACGACACCTCCTGGTGGAGCAACTGTTACAACCCCTGGCTCTGGCGGTACTGGTACAGTTGATGTATTGAATCCTGGCGAGAGCGACCCCATAACAGTACCTGAAGGCTCAACCGTCCTACCAAACCCCGATTCTAACACAGGCGGTGCAATAGTAATCCCCCCAGGCGGCGGCAACCCTGTAGAAATCCCCCTGGGCGGTAGCCTAGGCACAGACGGTATCCCGCGCGACGCAGACGGCAACGAGCTATTTATTGTAACATTCCTCAACTATGACACCGCATTCATCCAAACAAGCAGCGTACTATCAGGCAGCAACGCAACCCCTCCAGCAACAAACCCCACCCGCGTAGGCTGGGATTTCAACAACTGGAGCCACGCATACACCAACGTACAAAGCAACCTTGACATAATCGCAATTTTCGCCCAAAGCAACCCAGATGGTAGCATTGATGTGGAACTGCCAAACAACGGCGGCACAGTAACAGTACCCCCCGGCTCTACAGTGACGTACCCCAACGATGATGGCAATGTAGATGTAGAACTCCCCAACAACGGTGGTACAGTATCCGTACCACCGGGTTCAACCGTAACCGAGCCTGACGAAGACGGCAATATCTCAGTAACACCGCCAGGCAGCGACAGACCAGTAACTGTACCACCAGGTTCAGACGTAGGCTTACCTGACGAAGACGGCAACATTCCAGTAACACCACCGGGCAGCAACGAATCAACACCAGTCCCACCAGGTGGCAGCATAAACGAAAATGGAAACGTTCAAGATGAAGACGGCGCGTCATGGCCGCCAGAACAACCACAAACACCAGCACCACCAGAACTTGAAATAACAACACAACCACAAGCCACAGGCACAAACCTAATAAACGGCATAGCCACAGTAACCCAAGGTCAAATCAGCGGCAATTTAAGCATAACCGCCACCACAACAGAAAACGCAACCCTCACCTACCAATGGTACAGAAACAACACAGCCATCACAGATGCAACCACAGCAAGTATTCTAATCCCAACAGACCTTGCGTTAGGACTACACCACTTCCACGTAGTAGTCACAGCCACAATCAACCCATCGGTTAGTGTCACATCAAATATTATTGCAATCAATGTAGTCGTCCCAACCAGCGGCGGCATAACACCACCATCAGGCAACGGTTCAAGTGGCAGTGGTGACGATTCAGGCAATAATTCAGATGGCAACGACGGTAACAGCGGCAGTGGCATAGGAAACCAACCTGGGACAAACCAACCTGGCGCAACAACCCCAGACAATAACCTACCTGACGCGGGTCAATCAAATGACAACAACCAAGGCAATAACGAAACAGCAAACGACACAGCAAACCAAGCCGCAAACAATGCATGGGCAGACCTGAACGACACAATCACCCCAGGCGGCAACGTATCCACAGCCACACCAAATCCAATCACATCGGACAACGCACTAATCCAATTCGATGACATGTGGATAGAACTAGACGACACAGGCGTGCCACTAGGCGCATGGACATGGGATGAAGCCCAAGACATGTGGATTTTCGATGAAAACGTACCACTAGCCGCTTTCGACGCACTAGGCGCAGTAGCCACAGTAGCTGGCGTAACCGCAGTCACAAGCCAAGTCGCAGAGGCGGTAGCATTAATGCCCCAAACAGACGTGGAAAGCAACGCAATGCAATTCGCCCTACTATTTGCTCTAGCCATGATTATTGCAGTGGCTTCATTAGTAGTAATCAAATATGAAACAAAAAAACGCATCAAATAAGCAAACATTCAACCTATTGCAAAATGCAACTAGTTGAAACCATCAAAAACTAAATCAAGGGGATGACAACACTCACAGTCATCCCCTTAAATTTAGAAAAACCACATGAAGAAAGGACGCAACCCCATGAAACCCACCCCAGAACACCCCAATCAAGAAACCTACCGCACACTAATCAGCGCAAGAAAGTCAAAAGGTTTAACGCAAGTGCAACTCAGCCAAAAAACAGGCATAGCCCAATGCGACATCAGCCGCATGGAAACAGGACAAGCTAACCCATCAATCAAAACTCTTAAACGCCTAGCCGCTGGCATGGACATGAACATAAGCATAGAGTTTTTACCCGCATAGTCGGGTTTAAACATACACAAAAGCGTTTGCGTCCTCCCCCAATCTTACGTAAACGCCCAACAAAAAAATCCACATGTTCACTGTGTGGATTTTTTATATGCTATTGAAATATCAAATTGACCCCACTTGTCTTTATCCACAACGACAGCAACTCACCATAATACAAAAACAACCTCAACACGATATTGGGGTTAATGGTAGATTGATGCTTGACCAAGATAATCAACTGATTATCTTTAGTAATAAACGAAACATCATTGCACCGTACGCGTATAGCCACCGTCGATTCCGAATCAAAAGGTTCAATATCATCTTCAGTTAGTATAAGCTCTTGCTGGCGGCAATGTTGAAGCAAATGCAAGAAACGTTTAGGTTCTTTAAAGAAATGAGAGTATATCATATGATATGTTGATCATACAGTTTCGCTAAAAATTAAAATTTTTTTGTTAATTAACAAATTGTATCTGTTACTCCAATCCATAATGTCATATAATCCTTATTGACGCGTATTAAGCAGTGCCCACTGTGCCCACAAACAAGAGAGGATTGGTGTACCCATGTACAGGCAATTACTGCAAAATCTGCAAGAAGAACATATTGAAACCACTACAGTTGAATATGACAATGGTACAGAATGGATTTTAGACTTCTATCTTCAGTCACTTGAAGCTGTAGACGGTGATAATCTCTATGGTGTAAAAATTCATAGAAGCACTACTGGAGGGTTATTTATTGAAAGTGACGAAACTTTTACAACCATAGACAATCGAGACGAGGCATTGGCCATGGTGAAAAACTTTGCAAAAGGAAAAGTGTTGCCCATTTCTTTGTTTGAAGTAGTTGAAGATTGGGAATGGCAGGAAGACTGCCAGTTGGTACTTATGTAAGCAAACCCTTAGCAAAAAAGCATCTATACGACTAATATTTGCCGTATAGATGCTTTTGTTCGCCTATGGGTGTTTAATTATCCGCCGCATATGCCGTTCGGTGTAGCCATATCTTCGTGCAAGTTCGGCGATATTCCGCCCGTTATACTCTTTCCGCGCTTCATGCTCCAGGCATTTTGCAAAAATTGTGCGGGTGGCAGGGATGTATACTGCAAACCCACCCACTTGCGCTGATAATGCGCAAATGGCGTCAAAGCCGTCTAGCCCAATAAGCATGTCATAGGGTCGCAAAATATCATGAGGGTGATTTAAGGCAATCTTGCGCAATAGTGCTTTGTCCATAAATTCGTGCTTATTGGTTTTTTCTTTGATAAATTCCATACTCATAAATATCCTCCTTTCGTGTATGAATTGTCAGTTATTTCTCGAATTGAGTAAATATATATTACACAAATCGTGGTACATTGTCAACAAAAATTTTCATAAATTGGATGGACAATAAAAAAACGGCTTGCGCCGTTTTGTACTGCTCTAGGCAATTGGTCTAAACGAAACGCGCACACAAGCGCGCTTTGCGCTTACAACAAATCCAATGTTTCATTAAACTTACGTATCATGGCTGCACTTTCTCTGCTGATTCTTGGGTATTCAAGGTTTATATCGGGTGTCTTTTCGTTCATGCGCTCTAAATTGAAGCGAATCGTTGGTGATACCTGACTAAAAGGCAGCGATTGATTAAATGTGGCCAAAACCATATGCTGCATATGGGCAAAGTCTAGCGCATTCAACGGAATATCCGCAGTTTTGTTGCTGCTTGCACGCTTCCCTTTGCCTTTTGTTGTGGGTTGTTTAGTGGAGGCATATTCCGCAAAGCGATTTTCGGTTTTGTCGTGAAAAAAGCTGTAATCATCGTTGGGAATCAGCTCAAACGCATCGGTAATTTCTTCATATAATTGATGTAATGTGGCGTCATCGGGCATTTGCAAATGTACCCACATGGTAGAGTCTTCTGCCATGCGCACACGGAATGTGTAAACACTGTCAGGCACGTCGCCCTGAAACACCAGTGGCGAAAGTTGACGCGCCATGTCTACAAATATCGCCATGGATTCTGGGCTGGCAAAAATGGTGTCTTTCATGGTGTCAAAGGGGATTAATTCGCCGATGTCTAAATAATTTTCAGCAGTGGCTTTTACGCCCATGATTTCCAGCCCCAAATCAGTCAGCGTGTAACTGCTGCATGGTGCAAAAAATGCAACAAATGCCTCCTCTGGGTCTTCACATACATTGGCGTATTCGTTAATTTCACTTTCAAAATCGAATGGCAGCGCATACATTGGGCGAATCATGCGTAAAAAATGCCCGAAAGGCGTAAAAAAGAAACGATCCAGTACGATGCCCATCACAAATGTACCCGACAGCAACTCCATGTCTACACCAAAGTCTTCTAAGTCCATCAAGTTTGTGCCTTCGGGTACGGTTGTATTTGAAATTTCCAGCAAATCTTCAATGTCGTAGCCCATGTGGTCAAAAACTTTAGCGAATAGGTCGTCTGTTTCCATCGGTACGGTTAATAATTCCCTTACAAATGTTTCTGTAAAAATATGCTCTGGCATGGGCATCGAATTTCTGAGCCCAAAAGCGGTGAGTGAAATGGTTGCGTCTACGATTTTGCGCAAAATGTCTTCGTTAGAGGCCTCCATCAACTGGTGGCATTCTTCTGTTATTTGCATTTTGTTTACGTAAAGCGACGGCATTTTAATCAGCAGTTTCATCCACAGTGCGACTTCCAGCAAAAATGACGCATAGTGTGGGTCAACCATGCTTAGGTTAGCTGCAACTTCTAACGACTGGGTATCGGTGAAGCAGCCTTCTTCCGCTAGGTCTATATGAGGCGAACAGTACTTTATTATCACACGCATGTCTTCGACAATCAGATGTTTTTCTAGTGTATAAGATTTCATGGCCAAATCCATACCTGTAACCTTTGATGGCGTACGCAGCATGGGTACAATATAAGAATCAGGCTCTTGCTTAAAATATCTGCATAAAGATTCCATTAAATTAGCGGGAGAAAACGGTGTATTTTCGATTAAGGTGGCGTGATACCACCTGCGGTGAATCGCTTGCACATAGGGCAAAAGCTTTCTGCGGCGGCGGGATGGTACGTCGCGGTAGACGTCCATAAAGCCGTTTTCGAAAAGGGTGTGTAAATTGTGTACATAATATAGGTAGTTATTTTCCACGATGATAACCAACTTTCTTGGAATTTGGTTAGAATTTGTCTTGATTGTATCAGAATTGTTGTTGTAAAATCAATGCTTAGAAAAGAGGTTTGATTTAAAATGAGTGCTAAAACAACAACGATAGAAAAACAAGATACCATTTTGCAAGCACCCAACATGTTTGCGGTTTTAATTCACAACGATGATATCACCACGATGGACTTTGTGGTAGATGTGCTGGTACAGATATTTCAAAAACCACCGCAAGAGGCCGCCGCACTGATGATGGATGTGCACGAAAAGGGTGCAGGCATCGCGGGCGTGTATGTGTTTGACATTGCCTGCACCAAAAAATTTCAGGCAGACAGGCTTGCTGCCGAAAAGGGCTTTCCGCTCAAGCTAACCATTCGGGAGGTTGCACAATGAAGCTAGATGGTTTACTCACACAAATTTATGTGGTGGCAGTCAATGAAGCCAGACTGCACGGTCATGAATACGTAACCCCCGAGCATTTTTTATATAGCGCGTTAATGTTTGACTACGGCAAAGAATTAATCAAAGAAAATGGCGGGCAGTTAGAATCCATTGCGATGGACTTAACACTGTATTTTGAAGAACAACTGCCCAAAAAAGTGACCGCATCGCCGATGGAATCTTTTGCATTTAATCAAATGATAGAGCTATCCACAGTAAACGCAAGGAATGCCGGCAAAAACCATGTGTCCTTGGCGGAGGTAATTAACGCGATTTTTACGCTAAAACAATCCTTTGCACAATATATTCTTGCCAAAAATGGCATGGACAAACGTGGACTTATATTTACAGAAGTTTCAACAGCAAAAGAGAAGCAAGAACAGCCTGCAAATGTCAAACCTGCCACCAAAGATAAATCCACGAAAACCGCATCTGCTGATGGTCAAAAAAACCAACATTTAGAGGCATTTACTGTAGATTTAGTATCACTGGCAAAGGCAAAAAAGCTTGACCCACTGGTAGGCCGCGAAGATGTAATTGAACGTACGGTGCAGGTATTATGCCGCCGTTTGAAAAATAACCCCGTCCACGTTGGCGACCCTGGCGTTGGCAAAACAGCCATAGTCGAAGGCCTTGCCCAGCGCATCGTTGAAGGCAATGTGCCTAAGCCACTCAAAAATGTATCCCTCCTGCGCTTGGACATGGGCGCGTTAGTCGCTGGCACCAGATATCGCGGCGATTTTGAAGAACGGCTGGTCAAACTGCTTGAGGCAATTGCCGCGTTAAAAAATCCCATCGTCTATATTGATGAGATTCATACAGTGGTGGGTACAGGGGCAGTCAGCGGCGGCGGCATGGATGCCACCAGTATTATTAAGCCCTATCTTTCCCACGGTGACATTCGGTTTATTGGGTCTACTACCCATGAAGAATATAAAAAATATTTTGAAAAAGACCGTGCGTTGGCGCGGCGTTTTGCTAAAATAGATGTAGTTGAACCAACGATGGATGAATGCGTAAAAATTCTGGCTGGGCTAAGACAGCATTATGAAAAGTTTCATGGTGTTAAATATGCGGATGATATTTTGTCACAGATTGTCAGTTTAAGCACCAAGCATATGAACGACCGATTTTTGCCTGATAAAGCAATTGATGTGATGGATGAAGCGGGGGTGTATACCAAACTGGTAGGGGATAAAAAAACAGTATCCAGTACCGCCATCGAGCATGTAATCGCGCGTATTGCAAAAATCCCAGAAAAAAGCGTGACCGCGAATGAAACCGCTATGTTAAAAAACTTAGAAAAGAATCTATGCAAAAAAGTATTTGGGCAAGAAGATGCCGTTAAGGTCATATCCCATGCGATTCATTCTGCAAGGGCTGGGCTAAACGAGCCTGACCGCCCTGTAGCCAGTTTGCTGTTTGTTGGCCCCACAGGCGTTGGCAAAACAGAGGTGGCTAAGCAATTGTCTCACTTGCTGGGTATTCAATTAACGCGCTTTGACATGAGCGAATACCAGGAGAAACATGCGGTAGCGCGTCTCATTGGTTCGCCGCCGGGTTATGTCGGTTACGAAGAGGGCGGGCTGTTGACAGATGCAATACGCCGCACACCGCATTCGGTATTGCTGCTGGATGAAATAGAAAAAGCCCACCCCGACATTTTAAACATTCTGCTACAGGTGATGGACTATGGAACACTCACAGATAATACAGGCAAAAAGGCTGACTTTGGCAGCACAATCATCATCATGACATCCAATGCAGGTGCGCGAGAACTCACACGCCAAACGATAGGCTTTGACGGAAGCCGCGATACTTCAGCCGCCGAAAAAGCCGTAGAAAAAATATTCAGCCCCGAATTCCGCAACCGCTTGGATGCCATCGTACAATTTAAGGCAGTTGACGAAAAAATGGCAGTCAAAATCGCACAAAAGGCGTTGGACAGGCTAGGCGATAAATTGGCGGCAAAGGGCATCAAATTTACCGCAACCAACAGCGCGTTGAATCATATTGCATCGAAGGGGCTTTCTGAAACCTATGGTGCGCGGGAGATTATCCGTGTCGTAGAAAATGATGTGAAGAAGTTGCTTGTGCAGGAGGTCTTGTTTGGTGCGCTTGCGAAAGGAGGTGTGTGTCGGCTTGGGTTTACGGGGGGGCAGTTGCGGTGTTTAGACTACAACCATAGAAAGTAGGGAGTATTATGAGGTTACAGCCATTAATCAAGTCAAGGCTTGAAAAATTCAAGAAACAGCACGAGATTGATGATTTAAGGGATGGAATTGCGTTTGAGATGTTCGCAAACAAGATGATACTATGTAATCATCAGCCGGACGCTTTTAACGTGGATAGTGGTTTAATGGATGCCGTTTGCGTTGGTGGCGAAAATGATACCGGAATTGACGGTCTATGCATCAAACTGAACGGAATGCTGGTTTCGTCCCTGGATGAAGCCATTGGTATATTCGAGCTTCGCAAAGAGGCTGAAATAGAGTTTATTTTTATCCAGTCAAAATATAAGGAAGGGTTTGAGCAAAAGGAGTTTGTAGCTTTTATCAATGGTGTTGAGGATTTCTTAGACGAAGAACAATACCAGCCAAGAAATGATAAGGTTAGTAATCAGCTACTCATCAAGGATTATTTATTTAGCGATGAGGTAACAATGCATTGGATAAAAAATCCGATTGTTAGACTTTACTATATCGTTATGGGTGAATGGAATGAATCCCCCCATGTTTTAGCCGCTGAAGAAAAGTTTGTAAATGAAATAAATGCAATGAACATGTATGAAGATGTGCTGATTAAGTATGTAGATGCCCTCGCTTTTAAGCGGATATGCGATGATAATGACAACAATTTTAAGACAACACTCAGTGTTGAGGACTTGTTCCATCTACCCCCTGTCAATGATGTTGAAAACTCTATGATTGCGCTAATCAGTGCTGAGCAGTTGATGAGTTTGTTAAAAACAGAAGATGGTTTGTTAAGAAAAAACCTTTTTGAAGATAATGTAAGAGACTTTCAAGGTGATACGCTTATCAACAACGAGATTCTTAATACTATCGAAAAAGTACCTTCAAATTTTGTGCTTTTAAACAATGGCATCACTATTGTTTGTCAAGAAGCAACCCAGCGTCACAGAAATACAGTGGTTATAAAAAACCCGCAAATTGTAAACGGTTGCCAAACATGCAGTGTATTATTCCAAGCAGCAAAGAAAGGCCTATGTTTAGAAAATGTTGTAGTGACGGCAAAAATCATAGGCACTTACAGCTATGATATCGCAAACTATATTGTTAAAGGTACGAATAGACAAAACATTGTTTATGACGAAGCCTTTGAAATTACGCGCGAGTTTCATAAAGAGCTGGAAGAGTTTTTTACAGCAATGTCCACTGATCATTATAGATTGTTTTATGAGCGGCGTTCGAGGCAATATGCCGATAATTTGTCGATTATAGTTTCGGAAAAGGTAAACTTTAAAATTTTGATTCAAAGTTTTATAAGTATATTCTTAAATGAGCCGCATCAAGGTCACAGGCATCAATCAAGATTGCTGAAAGACTATAAAAACAAGATATTTATCGAAGCACAATCAAAGTACCCATACTATGTTGCCTGTAAAATCCATCAACAATTTGATAAATATATACGGTTATCCGATGCCCCTAAGTCTGCGCTTACTTATAAAATGCATGTCTTGCTTTTATTTAAGTTGCTTGCTTGGGGTCACTCACCAGATGTAAATGATGAAAAGCAAATAGAAATTTATTGTGTTAGCCTTATGAGGGTTTTGAGCGATAAGCATAAATGTGACCGCTATATGAGGGATGCCATTACAACTTTCGACCGTATACGCGGCGAATGGACTAAAAAAATGGGGAGCAGCTATAGGTTTGCCATCAAGGATTCTGAAAAATTTGTGTCCTTTATGATAAACACATTTGATGGCAAGCGGGAAGCCTTTAATACACCCAACGAGCGTATTGTGCATTCTCGTGGGATAGTCAAAAAGGTAGCACTTGATAAAAATGACAGGTTGTATGGATTTATTTCAGCACGCCCAAGAGATATATACTTTAACGCACAGTATAATCCAAACCTGAATTTTGGGCAGTTAGAAGGCGAGCATGTTCTTTATACATTGTCAACAAGCCGCACAACAGGTATGAATGTCGCTGTAGATGTGCGTGTTATTGATAGGAATCTTTTGCAAATTACCTAGATGTATTTCAAAACGAGCAGAACGGCGTAAAGAGTGATAATTTAGATATATGACCAAGGCTATTTTGTCATCTTCTAAAAAAAATGTCATCAATTTTCATTTGTTTCTCTTCGTCTAGTGTTACATTTTAATACAATTATAATTCAGTCAAAGATATAAGTATGTAATGAGGGGAGTTAGTATGTGTAAGTATAATCTGTTAAAAAACGTGATTAAATTTGACAAACCCCAACGTATTCATTACCATGCCTATACAAAAACCAAGAAAGCGGTGAAACAATGCAATACAGAACCCTCGGGAACACCAACCACAAAGTTAGCCTTTTGGGCATGGGTTGTATGCGGCTGCCATTTATCAATGGCGATGGCAACAATGGTGTGGACAAAGATGCGGCAATAGCGCAAATTCAATACGCGGCAGACAATGGCATCAACTACTTTGACACAGCTTTTGGATATCATGGTGGTGAAAGCGAAGCCATCATGGGCGAAGCGCTTGAATCACGCCGTGATCGTGTGCTATATGTAACAAAGCAGCCGTCATGGGAAATGCATGACATCCCCACCATTCGCCGCAATTTGGAAAATACGCTAAAAAAATTGCGGACAGACTACATTGACATGTATTTAATGCACCGTGTGATGCCCACGTCCTGGGACGACATTAAACAACGCGGATTTATGAAGGAATTTGAAAAATTCAAAGCCGAAGGGCTGATTCGCCACATCGGTTGTTCGTACCACGGTACGTTTGAGCATTACAAACAAGTTGTGGAAGAATATCCTTGGGAAATATGCTTGGTTCAGCACAATATGCTGGACATCAACCGCGAAGTCACGCGTGCAGGCATTGAATTTGCCGCCCAAAAAGGGATTGGCATCGCCATCATGGAACCACTGCGCGGCGGCGGCTTAGCCCATGCACCGCAGAATGTGCAAGATGTGTATAACCAAAGCGATAAATCACGCACCCCGGCAGAATGGGCATTGCGTTACCTGGCGGATATCCCTGAAATTTCAGTGATTGTCAGCGGAATGACCACGATGGAACAATTAAAACAAAACATAACCATGTTCAACCAGCCAGATATGACGGAACACTGCCTAAGCGACGCCGAAAACGCAACCATTGCCGCCGCACGAGAAGCATACGAGTCTATCATCACCATTCCGTGTACGGCTTGCGACTATTGTGTACCCTGTCCACAGGGTGTGCAAATCCCCAATATTTTTAGGCTGTACAACGATGCGCACCGCTTTGGGCATAATGACCAACCCCGCCGTGGATACATGTTTGCCACCCGTGCCAATGGCGACGCCACAAAATGCAACACCTGTGGTGCATGTTTAAAGAAATGCCCGCAGGGTGTAAAAATAATTGAAGAACTAAAAACCAGTCACGAATTTCTAAAAGGCTGGACGGAATAAATCATGCGGCATCAATGCCGCGTACATAAGAGCATATGAAGTCAAGTATAAACGTCAGGGAAGAAAATCCAAGCTGTCTTGTTCCGCATAGTAAAATGGGTAGAGAACACGCTGAGATAGCAATTTCTATTCCATTATTCACTGTGATGCAGTTGTGATAAAACTGCTTTTAGCTTAGGGGGAATGGGAAGCCCAATGCGGCAGGCATTTTCTAATAGACTCAGCCCTTCATTTGACAGGAAAAACAAAATGACTGCCGTGCGCACAATACCACTTTCACCGATTAGTTGGTAGTCAACGATATGTGCTACACCAACTAACAAAAAGATAAGTATCTTTTTAATAATGCCGCGCATACCAACTTTGGAGGACATCTTCTTTTCAAATGCCGCGCACAAAACGCCTGTGCCATAATCAATCATTGTGAATGCTACCAGCGTATATAATAAGCTATCCCAACCGCCGAGAAAAAATGCTAACCAGGCACCCAAAGTACTAAAAATACCTTGCGCTACATTCCATATAACTTTGGTTTCCATAAATTAAAACCCCTTTCAGGTTAAATAACATACTATTTATTAGTTTTGTTTCAAAGTTGAAAGATATGTTGACTTGGATGGCTTAAACTCAACGTTGTTGAATGGAGGTGCATTTAGTGTTACGATTGAGGTGTTAGAGCGTTCTCACTGCGGATATACTTTAGTATTACTTGGCATAGAAAGGATATGATTATGCATGAAAAAACTTATATTGCTCTTGTTGTTTCTATTGTTACTTACTGCATGTAGTGAATCACAGGCAGATTCAATGGGGTACATAGAGACAGATGCCTCATTGAATGAAGTATTAGATGGTTCACATGATGATAGTGAGGAGAATGTGGATGAAGATTATGGTAATGACTCTTTTGATAACGACCGAATTGAGGAGGAAGCAAGCGATGCCGAAAGCTATGCATTTGATACCACGCGGTTAATTAATTTTAGTGAAGGCGATATTCTCCCATTTATTTATGATTTTCCTACAGTGCCTCGGATGTGGGGGGCGATGGGAGGATGGCCTATAAATGTAATGAAATTTGAAAAAAGTTACTCAAGGTTGACATGTTTAAGAGGACTTCATTCAGACTATGAATCTGCCCTTAACCAGTTTATAGGGCTTATGCATGTAAGCGGTTTTGAAAGAGTGACAGGAATGAATGCGACTCTTGACCCGAGCGTTTATGCTTCGGATGATTATGTTGTGTTTCAAAAGGATAATATTTTTGTCTCACTAGAAATGCAGTATGATTTTAGGACAATTATTAGCGAAGGCGAAGCACATCTTGTTTATCCTTTGGTTTATATAAGAATGGCCAAAATTGATGATTGGGTTGCAGATGCGATAATTGCGGTTGACATGTCTAATTTTAGTGGTGAAGAAGTGGAATTTTTAATTAATGAATCGCAATACAGTTTTTTTGAATATGAAAATATTTGGGATTTGTTAGGGGTCGATAATGGGATTGGGGGTAAGTATGATGATTTGAATTTTAGTTTTCAGCAATTATTAAACCAATCTCCTATCTATATTTATTTTACTGGAGGGCATAACGGAGTAGAATTTTTGTATGAAGTGGAGGCTGAGCGATACCATAAATTTTTAAATTATCTAGAAAAGCTTATGTCGCAGAGCGACTTTGCGCGAATTCATGAATTTAATTGGCTAGACATGAGATTTTTATCAAATGACCATCTTGAACACTTACTAGACGCGCAGATGATTTATTCAAAACAATTTGGCGATAGAGGTTGGTCTATATTTATAAATGAAAAGCCCACAGATGATGGAGTTAATAAGAAGTTTATGGTAACTTTTCTGGGGTTGAGGCTTAACAGGTAGAAATCAAATTTATAATTAGACATGTAAAAAATAAGGGTTGACTTGCGCCAACCCCTCAAACATACAAAAATCTTCGAAAATGTCTATCAGAAGCAACTGTTATTCCGCGTCAGTAGAATAGTCAGCAGGATATGATGCTTCATTGTCACTTTGATCAAATAAAGCACTTTCATCAATTAATGCATTTTCGTCTACTTGAATGCTTACAGTAAAAGGTTGAGGTACTGGGGGTAGCGCACCTGCCCAAGAATAAAATCTTATTCTATGATGGTCGGCTGCAGTCCATGCCTCTCTTAAAAGCACATTATAACCCATTGGACCTCCTGCAATGGATGTTTGTGCTAATAAAACGTTTCTCAATTCTGATATATTTCCAGTGGAAGGGCTGACAACAGCAATATGACCTGGGGCAATGGCTATTGTTGGTATACCTTGATTAGCCCTATTAACTGCAGCATTCCAGGTAACCGCAACCCAATTTCGGTCAGTCTGTAAAGCTGGATACATCGTTGCGGTGGTTCCGTTGCCATTCGGCGGTATCCGCGTACCATACCTATTCATAACTTCATTAGCAAATTGATTACAAGGGCGTCCCCACCAATAGGGGGTACGGTGAATTGTGTGTAAATAAAAATCTCTTCGTATCATTTTGGTTATTCCTCTCTTATATAAGTTTTATTAGTCAGGAACAAGCGCAGTTTCTCGGACGTAACGATGCTATCAACTTGTCCAGAATCAAAAGCACCGACTGTGCTTTGTTTGCCTAACTATAAACTAAAGAGGAATTTATTTTGGTTTTGTCAACCGAGATACACTTTTAAAAATAATTTTTAATTCAATACTTTAATAATTTTGCCCTTTATCTTTTCCAGCCTTTTAAACACAGCCTGCCTTGTCACACCCAAAGTCTTTGCTATATCGGCTTGACTATAACCTTTAAGAATCAGGATGAAAATACTAAATTCATCATCTTTCAAAGCATCTTTAATCAACTCGAGTGTGGCATCATGCCAAAACGTATCAAACGCTTCTGTTTTGTCTTCAAGGTCAATGGCATCGTCAGTATCAATTGAAGAATGACATGTGTGTTTGGTGCAATCTTTCCATATTTTTGTTGCCGCATGTCGTACAGTAGTTGCTATGTAGCTGACAATGTATTTATCCTGTTTGAATCGATCCTCGTGCAAAGGCATTTTCAATAATGCAAGATACATATCCGCTGCTAAATCATATTTTAAATCAATGTCTTTCAACATTAATGCATATTTATTCAATATTGGTTCAAACCGCACAAATATAATCTCGAAGCTTTTATTTTTGTCTTCAGCTTCTACAAAGGTCTTCATTAATTGGAATAATGAAATAGATTCGGACATGTGCTTTGCCTCTTCCCTTGATACAAAAGTTTCAAGAGTAAAGAGAGA
>Ga0131853_10011084_pt1 | contig 16478 bp, 21 predicted proteins | sample TergutLab28metaG_FD_92764 | JGI IMG/M metagenome (GOLD analysis project Ga0131853, IMG submission 92764) | Labiotermes labralis P1 segment gut microbial communities from Petit-Saut dam, French Guiana - Lab288 P1 (version 2) (version 2) | ecosystem: Host-associated > Arthropoda: Insects >...
GATTTTACAGTTGGTAAACCTATCAAAACCAATTGCGACAATTCTGGCAACATTGGCCATCCGAATAGCTCCAGATTATGCAAGAGCATCAACAATGGCATAGGACCTTCCCCAAACTACAACCAGGCGATCTCATCCTGTTGCGGGAGGATGACATGACACCATTAAACCAACCCAAAGCTGTCATCAAGGAAACCCATCCAGGGAAATATGGCATCGTTCGTGTGTTCACAGTCAGAATCCCCAAAGGAGACTTTGTACGTCCCATTGTAAATTTTGCCCTTAACCGCGTGTGAATAATGAACTAGTGTGTCATTGTTTCTGGGGGGTTGCTCTATGTTACGCTATGGGCAAATTTTACTGTAGGATTTTCTTGTGAATAATAGTCATAACACTGGTCGCATCAGATTGCACAATTCTTGGTACAGTTTTGGGATGATATCACCATCACGAGTTATGTGACGACATGACCGTTCTCATGATTCCAGTTCTTCTTCTTTGTTTTGTAGGGGACTGCGCTTTTTTTTCCGTAGCGTGGCTTCAGGCTTCCAGCGTCAGAGACAATGTGTGTGTGTGTGTGTGTGTGTGTGTGTGTAGCTATCGATGAGGAATGAAGCAAAGAACAAGTGTAGTTATACTTCTGATACAACAAATGGTAGTGGTCTTTACAAAGCAAAATCAGGAGTTATGATCCGACAGTCACATAAGTTATTGTGCTATTTAGTGATGTGTTAAGAAATCAGAGATTCTCTCTTCTTAGGAATCTCAATTGAAACACCCATGTGACTTCCTGGAAGGCAGCTCAGGGTAGCTCCAGCAACTATTACAAATTTTTGAAAATCACAAGAGGCCAACATTTAAGTATCATAAAATTATTGTGACCACGATTATACACAAATCCTGGCTTAAAACAGTGGTTCTTCATCTTCACAAGTTATAATTATATGTCAATAATAAGCAGTGCAATTATATTTCTCAGTGTATTGAACCACTGTTTAAATATTACATTGCGATTGTGATCAGTGTGAACTTGTTTATAAATGACTCATTACAAAGTCACTTTATTAATCACACCACAAGTGTTCAGGTTTATGCATTAACAAAGGTCGTATATTATAACACATAAACAGTGATAAAACCACACATAATATTGTGGCATTGCATAGAGTGATTTTCTATGAAGACAAATAAGACATTCTTTGAAATAATCTAGTTTTGTATAATTAAATTTCTATGTTGAACTAGTAACAATAGAGGAACAAATTGTTCACCCGTAATGTATGTACCAGAGCGTAAATATATTTTCTTCCAGTGGGCACGGATATAAAGAAAGGACGTTATGTAACGAAGCTACAATCGACCCTGAAACGCAACGGGAATGTGGGTTCATCACAGTTTTGCGCGCAGATACTCCAACGAATGTAGGATTAGTCACAATACTGGAAAATAGTTGCAGAGCTCTTGGGATGCTGCTGACAACCCAATCACTGAAGCTAGTTCCTAACACTTTACGCTCATCAAAGTCAACTGAAAACAAGAATAATAAATCTTCTTGAAACATAGCAACACACCTACAATTCACTTTGTGTAATGAAGCACATTGACTTTTCAAATGTGACAAATCGCTCAATATGCCATATAAGCAACGCTTTAATAATGCCAAGAAATCCGTATTTTGTTTCAACTCCTTGCAAACATTTAACAGGAATCACACATGTTGGAAGCAAGTGTCTCGTCAGTGACACATGAAACAACATACTTTGCTGGACATAGACAGGTAACTTCAATGAACTAATGACAAGAGGTCAACAACAAATGGTCGACCTGCAGATGCAAGAGGCAAGTCAACTGCAGAGGTAAACACATATTGTTCATTCAAGGGCAAACCCAGAAATTACATTCAACTTGCCACAGTCAATGTGAAATTTCAGAATTATTTTGGTCAATAAGTTCCATGCAGAGCATTGTTAGACAGTGTTTCTCAATCGCATTTCATAACAAATAGATGTGTACAACGTTTGAGGTTACCCAGAACTCAGACGAATACACAAATAGAAAGCATATCCAGTATCAACTTTGAGTCATATCACAGTGTTTCAATATATTTAACATCTGGGCATACAGACTTGCATACAACACTTAACTGTGTCATCTTGTCTCATATTACTGGTACAACACCATCCACCAATTTGGACACAAGTACCTGGAAGTTTCCCGAGGACAACATGTTGGCTGATGAACAGTTTGATCAGACAGGGAGCATTGATCTAGTCATTGGAGCTGACTTATCCTACGAGATGCTTCGATTAGTCAGAGGACACGTCCTGGCAATTATCTGGTTCTACAAGTGACAATTCTTGGCTGGACAATCTCTGGTGAAACTCCAGCCACTACTACACAGCACGACGCTCAGCACTCATTTCAAATCCGAGAAGAAAACAGTCTGGAGCACAATTTAAAACGCTTCTGGGAAGTGGAACCAGTGGAGCAATCCACCATGAAAACAGAGCAACAAGTCTATGAACAACATTTCATCACACACACAACCGAACCACAAGATGGAAGATTTGTTTTCAGACTTCCAAGAAAGATGGATCCCAAGCAACTTGCATCTACTCGCCTCTCTGCAGAACGAAGACTACATGCAACTTAATGTAGACCGGAACGAGATCCAGAACTCAAATTTCAGTACAACAATTTTATGAGGAATTATATAGGACTAGATCATACGGATACATTGAAATTCCAAGAGGGGAAGAAACAGGTTCCTGTCCACCAATCATCCAGTCTTCAATCAAATAAGTACTACCACAAGAGCATGGGATAATATGGAATCCAAATATTATCATTTTCAAGTCAAGAAAAACACCACACATGTGCAAACAACAAACTCCACAGAGACCTCTCGGACTGCTTAGTCCAGCTCTTATTGCCTACAAGATATTTATTCAAAAATTTTTGCAAGACAAATTACAATGTGATGAATTACTTACAGCTCAAATTGCAACAAGAATTGAATCAGCTGCTGCAGACTATTCCCAAACTGACACAACTGAAGAAAACCCGGAATGTTACCTGCTGTAATGCTGTCAATATACAAATACATCGATTTGTGACAGCAGTGAAAGAGCCTATGGAGTCTGCCCCTATATTCTATTCACAGACAGAATCAAGAAGACATCTTGTGAACTTCTGTGTTCCACACCAATGGTGAGACCACTTAAACAATTAACCATACCAAGATTGGAAATTTGTGCAGCTACATTGTTGTACAAACTGTACAAGAAAGATATAGTCGCCATCAACATAACAGTAAATTTGTCCTACTTATGGAAAGATTCTCTATTGTACTCACATGAATACAAGGTATACCAAACAAATGGAAGAAATTTTTATGCAACAGAGTTGCTCTTATTCAAGCAGAAAAAGCATCAGCTTCATGTTGACATGGGCCATCTGAATCCAAATCATCTGATCCCATTTCAAGAGGGATTGAACATTGAACTCTCTCAACATCCATACTATGGTGGAAGGGACCACAATGACTTTCACAGGAGGCATCCAGCTGGCCCACAACAGAGTTCAACACACACACAGACAAGCTGGAAGTCAGAAATATGCAAATTGCAGGTCTAAAAACACCAGATTTCATCACACAAACGTTTATAATTTCAGCATACACATCACAGTAATTGCATACTGCAAGAGATTTATAAGCACCTGCAGAAACCCGAAGGCCAACAGGCAATCAACTATCCTCTACACAAGATGTTGGCCAGAATTTGACTTGCTGTGGGAAGATGGTACAAAAAATTTCTCATGAACAAGAAATGAAGAATTTAATGGATCAACAAATGGTTGAAGCCAGCAGTTTTCTCAAGACATTTCATTCCCTCATACATAAGAAAGTTTTACTCAGAGTGCGAGGAAGAATACAGCAATCCAGGCTTTCATATCAAACAATGCATCAGATCATTTTGTGCTCAAATCATCACTTGACACAATTGTTTGTCTGAGCAGAACACATAAGTCTTCACTATGCTTGTCCACATCTCCTAATATCATAACTACGAGAGAAATATTGGATTCCACGAATAAGGAACTTAGTAAAAACAATAATTCTTCAGTGCTAACCTGCTATAGATTCAAGGCACAACCAACAAAAAGCTCATGGGCGATCTGGCATCAGCACAGGTACAAAATTCGAGGCCATTCCTCACTACAGGTGTGGATTATGCTGGACTAATATCAAACACATTGGGAACACCACGTAGCAAAATATAACATAGTGTTCCATTGCTATATTTGTCTGCTTCTTGACAAAGTCTGTTCATATTGAAGTAGTAACAAACTTATCCACAGAAGCATTTCTTGCTGCACTGAGACGTTTCATTGCAGGTCGAGGGAAACCAAATATTATTTATGCACACAATTGTACCAACTTTCAAGGTGCTGCTAATGAACTTCATGAAATCTACAAGATGCTTCAATCCACATCACTGACGTCAATGGTACAGGACTTCGAGGCCAACGAAGGATGCGAATTGAAATTCATTCAACCACATGGACCTCTCTTCGGATGATTATGGGATTTAGCAGTGAATTCCGTGAAGTATCGTCAGCGAAGAAATCTAGGTCCTCAGTTTGCCCCTTACGAAGAACTGTGCACATTACTTGCTGAGTAATAGGCCTCTCTAAACTCCACAAACTTGTGCGCCTTATCTGATGTTACTTTCAACCCACATTATTTGTCTTCTGGAAATATCTTAATTGGTGAACCACTTACCCAATTACCTGCTGTTGACTTTACTGATGTCAAATTCAATAGATTTACAAGGTGGAAAATCTATCAAAAACAACTCCAAAAGTTCTGGCAACATTGGTCATTCGACTACCTCCGGAGTATGCAAAACGTCAACGCTTGCAGAGGACATTCTCCATTCTACAACCAGGCGATCTCATTCTGCTGAGGGAGGAAGACACGAACTCAATACACTAGCCGACAGCTGTCATGAAGGAAACACATCCAGTGAAAGAAACATCGTTCGAGTGGTCACAGTCAGGAACCCCAAAGGAGAGTTTAAACGTCCCATTCTAAATATTGCTCTTTATGGCGAGTGAATAGTGAACAATAGTGTCATTGTTTCTGCGGGTGGCAGTATGTTACGCTAAGGACAAATTTTAGTGTAGGATTTTCTTGTGAATAATAGGTGTAACACTGGTCGCATCAGATTGCACAACTCTTGGTACACTTTTGAGATGATCTCACCATTATGAATCATGTGACGTCATGAGCGTTCTGAAGTTTTCATAATTACTTCTTTATTTTGTAGGGCACTGCGTGTTTTTTCCGTAGCGTGGCTTCAGTCTTCCAGCGTCAGTAACACAGTGTGCGTGTTTGGCCATCCATGTGGGATTAATCAGGCAACAGTGTAGTTACACTTGTGATACAATAAAGCGTTGTGGTTTCTTCAACGCAAACACAGGGCTTGTTATCCCAAATTCACAACAGTCATTGTGTTATTTAGTTATGTGTTAAGAAATCGGTGTTGAATTCTACTTAAGAATCTCGATTGAAACACACTTGTGAGCTAGAAACATTTTAACTTCCGGAGGGCTACAGAGGCTAGCTCCAGCAACAGTTACACATTTATACAGACCACAGGGGACCAACATTCAGGTTTCATGAGGTCGTTGTGTCCACGATTATCATAAAGTGTGACTTAACACAGGGATTTATTATCGTCAAAAATTATAATTATATGTTATTAATGAAAAGTGCAATTACATTTCTCAGTGTATTGAACCACTGTTTAAATATATGTTGCGATTGTGATCAGTGTAACCATGTTTATAAGAGAATCATTACAATGTCACTTGATTAATGACACCACAAGTGTTGAGCTTTATACATTAACAAAGGTCAAATAATATTACACATAAACAGTGTAACATCCACTGGTAATATTGTGGCATTGAATAGAGTGATTTACTATCAAGGCAACTAAGACATTCTTTCAAATACTTTAGTTTTGTATAATTAAATTTCAATGTTGAAAAACAACAATAGAGGAACAAATTTTCTACTCGATATGAATGAACCAAAGCGTACTTATTGTTTGGTCCACCAGTTACGGATATAAAGAAAGGACGTGATATTACGAAGTCCCTGGAGTAGAATGTGAGTATCACACACATTAAGCTACGAACCATTGCATTGCCAACTTTCGAAGGTGACACGTGTAGCTGGTTACATTACAGAGACACTTTTGAGGCATTAGTTGTCAATAACACAACCCTGTCTAATGTTCAGAATTTCCACTACTGCATTGCTCGCTCAAGAATGAAGCCAAAGATCTGGTAAACAATTTACAGATTACAAATTAAAATTTTTTGTTGCTTGACAAATAGTGACTCAACGTGAAAATAACAAACAATTAATTGCCATGATGCATGCAAAGAATTTATATCAAATGCCCCAAGTAAAGAAGGGAGACGCATCATCATTGCGCCAATTGATTAACCATGTGTCAAGCCACATGAATGCCTTATAAGCATTATCATTGAATTTGCCTTTACAGTACTTGATGTTAAATCTTTTGATGTTAGCACACTCGACCCTGAAACACAACGAGAATAGGAGCTCATCACTGTTTCGCGCGCACATACCTCAGCGACTGCAGAATTACTGACATTCCTGGTATCAAATTGCAGAGCTCTTGAGTTACTGCAGACAACCGAACCATTGAAGTTATTTCCTAACACTTCTCGCTTATCACAGTCAACTGGAAACAAAGTTATTACATCTTATTCAAACGTAGCAACACAGCTACTACGATCATTGTGTAATGAATCACAAAGAATCTTCAAATGTTACAAGTATTTCAACACGCAATTTAAGCAACACCTTAATCATACCAAGCAAAGAAGAATTTGTTTCAACTGCTTGCATCAATTTAAAACGAAACACACTTGTTCGAAGTAAGTGTGTCGTCAATGTCACAAAAGACATTGAAACTTGTTGAACATAGACATGCAACTTCAAATATCAAATGAAAACTAGTCAACAACCAATGGTCCAACTGCCACAACAAATTTGGAGTTCAGAATAAATTTGGTCAATGTGTTCCGTGCAGAGCACTGTTAGACAATTTTTCTCAATCGTATTTCATAACAGAGAGATATGTACAACGTTTGAGGTTATCCAGAAACCCGACTCAAGCACAAACACAAGGCATATCTAGTGACAACACTGAGACATATCACAGGGTCTCAATACATTTAAAGCATAGGCATACAGGCTGGCATAAAACAATCAACTGTGCCATCGTGTCTCATATTACTGGTACCACACCATCCATCAAGTTGAACACAAGTACCTGGAAGTTTCCCAAGGACATCAAGTTAGCTGATGAAAAGTTTGATCAAACACGGGGCATTGATCTAGTCATTGGAGCTGACTTGTTCTACGAGATGCTTCGATCAGACAGAAGGACACGTTCTGGCAATTATCCAGTTTTACAAGAGACAGATCTTGGCTGGACACTCTCTGGTCGAACTCCAGCCACAACTACACAGCAGGACCCTCAGCATACATTTCTACTCCGAGAAGCCAACAGTCTGGAATACAATTTAAACCGTTTCTGGGAAGTGGAACCAGTGGAGTAATCCACCATGACAACAAAGCAACAAGTCTATGAACTACATTTCATCACACACACAACCCAACAACAAGATGGAATATTTGTTGTCAGACTGCCAACAAAGTTGGATCGCAAAAAAATTTGAACTTCTCGCGTCTTCAATTGAAAGTAGACTGGAACGACATCCAGAACTCATGGTTCAGTACCACAAGTTCATGAGGAAATATAAAGGACTAGATCACAGAAATCGAGTGAAATAACAAGAGGGGAAGAAACATGTTCCTCTCTACCAATCATCCAGTCTTCAAGGAAATAAGTTCCAACACAAGAGCTTGGATTAATATTGAATCCAACAGATGAATATTTTCAAGTCAAGAACAACACCACAGGGGTGCAAACAACAAACTCCACAGCAAGTACAAAACGAAAATTGCTAGCTACCACAGCATTAATACTTGATCCCCTCGGACAGCTTAGCCCAGCTGTAATTGCCTACAAGATATATCTACAAAAATTGTAGGAAGACAAATTACAAAGGAATGAAATACTTCCAGCTCATCTGCAACAAGAATGAAATCAGTTGCTGCAGACTATTTCTAAACTGTCATAACTGAAGATAACCCGGAAAATTATCTGCAGTAATGCTGTCAACATACAAATACATGCATTTGGGACAGCAGTGAACAAGCCTATGGAGCCTGCCACTACATTTGATTCACAGACAGTAACAACAAAACATCATGCGAACTTCTGTGTTCCTCGTCAAACGTGGCCCCACTGAAACAGTTAATCATACCAAGAAGAGAACTTTGTGCTGCTACATTGATGTCCAAACTCTACAAGAAAGCCATAGGCGCCTTCAACATAACAATACATGGGTCCCACATATGGACAAATTCTTCCATTTTACTTGCATAGAATCACACTCCACCAAACAAATGGAAGTGATTTGTAGGCAACTGAGTTGCTATCTTTCAAGAAGAAACAGCATCAGCTTCATGGACACATTTGCCATTTCAATGCATTCAAGCTGATCTCATTTCAAGGGAAATTGAAACCACAAATCAGTCAACATCCACACTACGGTGGAAGGAACCACATTTGCCTTCACGGGAGCCATCCAGGTGACCTAAAACAGAGATGAGCACACACACAGACAACCTGCAAATAAGAAATGTGCACATTGCATATCTACAACCTCAAGAAGACATCACACAAAGATTTTCCTACTTGAAGAAACACATCAGAGTAGTTGAATACTGCAAGAGATTCATAAGCAACAGCAGAAATCTCAAAGCCACACAGGCAATAAACTATCCTCTCCAAACATAATCTTGACTAGTCTCTGACTTGCTCTGTGAAGATGGTACAACAAATTTGTTATTCACAAGAAATGAAGAATTTAATTTATCAACAAGAGGATGAAGCCAGCAGTTCCATCAAGACACTGCATCACTTCACAGATAAGGAAGATTTCCTCAGAGTGGGAGGAAGTCTACAGCAATCCACGCTTCCTTATCAAAAAATGCACCAGATGATTTTGGCTTCAAATCATCACTTCACACAATTGGTTGTCTCACCAGCACAAATATGACTTCACCATGAAGGGCCACAACTCTTAATAGCATCTCTACGAGAGAAATATTCGATTCATCGAATAAGGAACTTGGTGAAAACAGTTATTCATCAGTGTCAAAACTGCTATAAATTCAAGGCACAAGAAACACAACAGCTGATGGGTGAGCTGCAATCAACACGAGTACAACTTTTGAGGCCACTTATCACTACAGGAGTGGATTATGCTGGAAAAATATTACAAAGATTAGGACCAACACGTAGCAAAATATAACAAAGGATTACATTTCTATATTAGTCTGCATTCTGAAAAAGGCTGTTCATATTAAATTAGTCACACGCTTATCTCACAGAAGCATTTCTTGCTGCCCTGACATGTCTTATTGCATGGCGAGGGAAACCAAAGTTTATTTATTCAGACAATCGTACCAACATTCAAGGAGCTCCTAATGAACATCACGAAATCTACAATAATCTACGAACCACATCACAGACGGCAAAGGACAGGACATCTAGGCAACTGAAGGATGCGAATGGAAATTCATCCCACCACATTGACCTCACTTCGGAGGATTATAGGAAGCAGCTAAGAAATCCATGAAGTATCATCTGCGAAGGAAACTAGGTTTTCAGGTAGCCACTTACGCAGAACTGTGCTCATTACTTGCTGAGATAGAAGCCTGTCTAAACACCAGAAACTTTTGTGCCTTATCTGATGATCCTTTCAACCCTAATTATATGTCTCGTGGACATTTTCTAATTGGTGAACCACTTTTCAATTACGTGCTGCTCAATTTTATGATGTCAAATGCAATAGACATTCGAGGTGGCAAAACTATCAGCAACGATTGCAACAGTTCTGGCAAAATTGCATATTTGACTACATCCAGAGTATGCATCAGCGTCAACGCTGGCAGAGGACCTAACGCAACTTACAACCAGGCGATCTCTTCTTGTTGAGGGTGGAAAACAAGATTCCATTACAGTGGGCCACAGCTGTCATCAAGCAAACCCATCCAGGCAATGATGGCATCGTTTGAGTGGCAATAGCCAAGACCCCAAAGGAGACTTTAAATGACCCATTGTAAAAATGTACCATTTACCGCGTGTGAATAGTGAACTATACTGTCATGATTTCTGGGGGTGGCATGTTTGTTACTCTAAGAGCAAATTTTACTGAACGATTTTCGTGTGAATAATAGGTGTATCAGTGATCTCAGCAGATTGCACAACACTTGGTACAATTTTGGGATGACGCCACCATCACGAGTTATGTGAATTCATGTGCGTTCTGAAGCTTCGAGAATTTCTTCTTTGTTTTGTAGGGCCCTGCGCGGTTTTTCCGTTGAGTGCCTTCAGTCTTCCAGTGCCAGTGACAAAGAACGCATGTGTAGCTATCCATGTGGTATTTAGCAGACAACAAGTGTAGTTATACTTGTGAAACATGAAAGGATTGTGGTTTTTTTCAAGGCAATCAATGGGGTTATCATACTACAATCGCATCAGTTATTGTGTTATATAGAGATGCGTTAAGAAATAGGTGTTTCTGTCTTCATAAGAATCTCGATTGAAACACACTTGTGAGCAAGACGCAGTTTAAATTGCTGGAGGGCTAGACAGCTTAGCTCCAGCAACTCTTACACATTTTTAAAGAAAACAAGGATCCATCTTTTAAGTTCCATGAAGTTATTGTGTCCACGATTACACATAAAGTGTGACTTACAACATGGTTTTAACATCTTCACAAGTCATAATTATATATCAGTAATAAACAGTGCAATTATATTTCTCAATGCATTGAACCAATGTTTAATAATATATTGCGATTGTGATCAGTGTAACAATGTTTATAAGTGAATGATTACAATGTAACTTGATAAATGGTACCAAAAGTGTTGCGCTTTATACATTAACAAAGGTCAAATAATACTATACATAAACAGTGTTACAACCACTGATAAAATTGTGGTATTACATAGAGTGATTTACTATCAAGGCAACAAAGACATTCTTTGAAAGTATTTAGTTTTGTATAATTAAATCTCTATGTTGAACCAGCAACAATATAGGAACAAATTGTTCACCCGATATGTATGAACCAAGGCGTACAGATATAAATAAAGGACGTGATATAACGAAGATCCTTGAGTTTAATCGACATTTCACGAAAAAAACTAACAGCCACCAGCCAAGCTAATAACACCAATGATCTTCACTCACCACACCAGCTGTTCACCCACGAGACAGCATTAATACAAAAAGACGTGCATAGTTCATGAGGCAAAGTGCTGTGGCCAAATCGAATATTACAAGACTACACACATTCATTGAATCAGGCGATCGTGAAGTATATGAGCTTCAGTTGAGTTCTGATGACTTACAAGACACCTTTGATAGATATGACACTGCACAAAATGAACTCGAATTATCTGATGACACAGATCATTTTGGTGATCGAGAACAATTTGAAATTCATTACTAGGATTTAAGGCTAAGTTCAGTGAGCTGTTACATCCTGTGATTGACACACCACGGACCAGAAACAGCTCATTACGAAGCAGTGGGTCAGGAAACAGAAATCAATCTCTGAGGTCACATAGGAATGTCACACACATTAAGCTATCAACCCTTGCATTGCCAAATTTCGAAGGTGACACATGTAGCTTGTTACATTACAGAGACACTTTTGAGGCATTAGTTGTCAATATTACAACTTGTCTAATGTCCAGAATTTCCACTATCTCATTGTTTAACTCAAGAATGAAGCCAAAGACCTGATATGTAATTTAAATATTACAAACGAAAAAGTTTTGTTGCTTGGCAACGAGTGAATTATCGTTACCATAACAAATGATTAATTGCCATGATGGATGCAAAACATTTAAGTTAATTCCCCAAGGAAGGATGGGAGACGCATCATTATTGCGCCAATTGATTAACCATGTATCAAGCCACATGAATGCCTTACAAGCATTATCATTGAATGTGCCTATACAATACTTAATGTTGAATCATTTGATGCTAGCCACACTCGACCCTGATATGCAACGAGAATGGAAGCTCATCACGCCTTCGCGTGCACATACCTCAATGACTGCTGAATTAGTCACATTCCTGGAATCAAGATGCAGAGCTCTTGAGCTAATGCAGACAACCAAATCACTGAAGGTAGTTCCTAACAATTTTTGCTCACTACAGTCAACTGGAAACAAGGTCGGTAAAACTTATTCCAACATAGCAACACAGCTATAATTCACTTCGTGTAATGAATCTCATAGAATTTTCAAATGAGACAAATTTCTCAATATGCACGCTAAGCTAACCCTTAATCGTGCCAAGCTCTCAGGACTTTGTGTCAACTGCTTGCAACCATTTACCAGGAATCACACACGTTCGAAGCAAGTGTCTCGTCAGGGTCAATAGTGACATCATATCGTCCTTCACATAGGCAGGCTACTTCAATCAACTTAAGGCTACAGATAACAAACAATAGTCCACCTGCAGATGCAAGAGGCAGCTCAACTGCAGATGTCAAAACATACTGTACATTCAAGGGGAAACACAGAAATTACATTCGACTTGCCACAGCCATTGTAGAAATTCAGAATAAATTGGGACATTCTGTTCCAAGCAGAGCATTGTTAGTCAGAGCTTCTCAATCGTATTTAATAACAGAACGATGTGTACAAAATTTGAGTTTATCCAGAACACAAACACATGCAAAAATACAAGGCATATCAAGTGTCAACACTGAGACATATCACAGTGTCTCAATACATTTAAGGTCTAGGCATACAGACTTGCGTACAACAATTACCTGTGCCATCTTCTCTCATATCACTTGTACCAGAATATCCACCAAGTATGACACAAGTACCTGGAATATTCCCAAGGATATCAAATTGGCTGTTGAACAGTTTGATTAACCAGGGGTCATTGATCAACTTATTGGAGCAGACTTGTTCTAGGAGATGCTTCGATCAGACAGAAGGACATGTTCTGACAATTATCCAGTTCTACAAGAGACATTTCTTCGATGGACACACTCTGGTCGAACTCCAGCCACTACTACACAGCATGACCCTCAGCATACATTTCTACTCCGAGAAGACAACAGTCTGGAACACAATTTAAACCGCTTCTGGGTAGTGGAACCAGTGGAGCAACCCACCATGACAACAGAGCAACAAGAGTGTAAACAACATTTCATCACACACACAACCCAACAAAAAGATGGAAGATTTGTTGTCTGATTGCCAACAAAGTTGGATCGCAAGCTAATTGAATCTTCTCGCCTCCCAGCATAGCGAAGACTAAAAGCATTTGAACGTTGACTGGAACGAGATTCAGAACACTACGTTATGTACCACAAGTTCATGAGGAAATAAAAAGGACTAGATCACAGGAACCCTGTGAAATCACAAGAGGGGAAGAAACATGTTTCTCTCTACCAATCATCCAGGCTTCAAAGAAATAAGTTCCACAACAAAAGCTTGGATTTCTATAAAATCCAAGAAATGAAAATTTTCAAATCAAGAACAACACCACAGACGTGCAAACAACAAATTCCACAGCGAGTACAAAACAAAAAGTGCTGGCCACCACAGCATTAATATTTGAATCCCTCGGACTGCTTAACCCAACTGTCATTGTCTAAAAATATATCTACAAAAATTTTGGAAAGGCAAATAACAATGGGATGAAATATTTCTATCTCATATCATACAAGAATGACTATTCCTAAACTGTCATAATTGAAGACAACCAGGAAGGTTATCAGCTGTAATGCTGTCAACATACAAATACATGCATTTGGGACAGCAGTGAAAAAGCCTATGGAGCCTGCCACTACATTTGATTCACAGACAGTAACAACAAAACATCATGCGAACTTCTGTGTTCCACGTCAAACGTGGCCCCACTGAAACAATTAACCGTACCAAGTTTGGAACTTTGTGCAGCTACATTGTTGTCCAAAGTGTACAAGAAGGCCATAGGCACTCTCAACATCACAATAAATAAGTCCTACCTATGGACAGATTCTTCCATTGTACTTTCATGGATACAGGTTCCACCAAACAAATGGAAGACATTTGTAGGCAACTGAGTTGCTATCATTCAAGAAGAAACAACATCAGGTTCATGGACACACATGCCATTTCAATCCAATCCTGCTGATCTCATTTCAAGAGGGATTGAACCTACAAAACTGTCAACATCCACACTGTGGTGGACGAGACCACAATGGCCTTCACAGGAGCCATCCAGCTGGCCTACAACAGAGATCAACACACACACAGACTACCTGAAAATGAGAAATGTGCACATTGCATGTCTACAAACTCAAGAAGACATCACAAAAAGATTTTGCAAGTTGAAGAAACTCAACAGAGTAGTTGCATACTGCAAGAGATTCATCAGCAACTGCAGAAATTCCAAGGCCAACAGGCAATCATCTATCCTCTCAACACAAAATCATGAACTGGCTCTGACTTGTTATGTGAAGAGGATACAACTAAATCCTTATGCACAAGAAATAAGGAATTTAATGGAAAAATAAGATGTTGCAGCGAGCAGTTCTATCAAGACACTGCATTCAGTCATCGATAAGTACGGCCTTCTCAGAATGGGTGGAAGACCACAGCAATACATGCTGTCTTATCAAACAATACATCGGATGATTTTGCCTTCAAATCATCACTTCACACGAGTGGTTGTCTCAGCAGAGCACATAAGTCGACACTATGTCGGGACAAAACACTTAACAGCATTTCTACGAGAGTAATACAGTAAAATGTCGCTGTAACGAACGCCAGTATAACGAAATTTTCAGAATTGCGAAATTATTTTTAGGCCTCTTCCCTTTTCCCTATTTAATGTGTTTTAAAACATTTCATTTTAACGAATTTAGAACTTTCAGTATAACCAATTAAAATTTTGCCTTTTGCATATGTTTAACTTTACTTTTCAAATTATAATTGCAATTCATCCTGTTTTATAACATAAATATTTTTACATTATTTTAATATTCAGAGGGAATGGTAGCTATTTTCCATACATGTACGCGATTGGTCGAGCAGGATATCGATTTTAAAGTAACCAATAAGCTTTGTGAATATTCCAATGCAAGAAGTCACGCTATTGGCTGAGTAGGATCGCGAAGTTTAAAATCAACCAATGAACGTTACGATTTCGTTTATTCACGTCGCATCACGCGTTGATTGTTTGTCGTTCATTCGTAAAGCAACGTGTTTATTAGTGTGCCTGTTAACTTTATACCATCGCCAGTATGGATAAAAAGAAGCGACAGCAGTTTATTTTAAAAGAAAAACGCGAAATACTTCTGGATGTGGAGAAAGGAGGAAACAAAGGAGGGATAGCGAAGAAGTATGGCATTAGCCCTTCAACACTATCTACTTTTATAAAACAGAAAAGTAAAAAAGAACAGAATATTGATGCCGATGCCCTTGGACACAGCGAAAGAAGATGAGGACAGCAGACTACGAGGAGGTGGACAAAGCTGTTTGTATGTGGTTTCTTGAAATGCGGGCCAAAAACATCCCTATAAATGGCCCACTGTTATGTGAGCTTGCGCGATCCTTCGCACGTTCGCTTGGGTTTCCGGAATTCATAGGGAGTACTGGTTGGCTTCATAGGTTCCGGGAAAGATTAGGCATTTCCCACAAGACTATAATTGGTGAAGCTAACGATGCCCCAAAGTAAGGTGCGCCTACATTGCGGCTGGAGACTCCACAATCTGCCTTGAAATAATATTCGCCGGCGGACATTTATAATGCAGATGAGACGGCATTATTCTACAAATGAATGCCGAACAAAACCCTTGAATTCAAGGGAAATAAGTGTTTTGGGGGGAAAGGTTCAAATAACGGATAACTGCTCTTTTGTGAACAAACTCCACGGGCACAGACAAACTGAAGCCTCTTATAATTGGGAAGTTTGGGAAGCCAAGGTGCTTCAAGGGGGTGCAACATCTGCCCTGTGAATACAGGCAGAACACGTAGGCATGGAAGACATCCGTGGTATTCGAAGAGTGGTTGTTGTGCCTGGAACGTCGGATGAAGGCCGAAAAGAGGAGAGTTCTTCTCATTATAGACAATTGCTCCTCTCATAATTGTTTGCCTCGCCATTTGGAGCATGTGAAAGTTTTATTCTTGCCTCCAAGTACTACCTCGATTTTGCAGCTGCTGGATCAGGGGATAATTCACGCAGTGAAGCGGCATTACCGAGCTCGTGTGGTCC
>Ga0131853_10011086_pt1 | contig 16476 bp, 15 predicted proteins | sample TergutLab28metaG_FD_92764 | JGI IMG/M metagenome (GOLD analysis project Ga0131853, IMG submission 92764) | Labiotermes labralis P1 segment gut microbial communities from Petit-Saut dam, French Guiana - Lab288 P1 (version 2) (version 2) | ecosystem: Host-associated > Arthropoda: Insects >...
ACGATCCGTTCGGAATTAAGCGGGGTTGACTGGCGGTGTGACCGGGGACAGGAGGAAGAGATTTTCCGGGTTTGGCTCGGCTAGGGCCGCGGTGGCTATTTCGCGTTTGATTTCGCTGAACCGGGCGTTCTGCTCTTCGTTCTTGGTGGTGCTGACCAGGCGGATGAATTCCTCGGGGAGGACGCCTTCGCGGACGGCGATGTGCTGGGAGCCGACATCGGCGATCGTTATCTCGAAGGCGTAGACGACGTCGGCCCTCGGGTTGAGGCGGGGGCCGGGGAGGGAGCGGTCGACCGTGTAGGCGCCGCGGGTGACGCAGCGGGTCACCATCTCGAAGGCGTCGCGGACGCCGGGGCCCGGATGCCCGCTCCGGACGGCGATCGCGGCGCGCGCGGGCGGGGTGTCGCCCAGCAGGCAGCGGAAGGCGGCCTCCTGCGCGCGGAAGGTGAGGGCGAGCATCGCCAGGGCCGCGTGCCCGTGGTAAAGCACCAGGTCATCGAACCCGAGCGTGACCGGGCCCTCCTCGGCCAAGACTGTAATGCTGGTCATTGACGGTGCTCCCGCGACGGTTGATGAGGCCAGGGAAATTTCAAGTCTGGACGAAAATAGGCGGTTTCCGTAGGATACGCGCGGACTTGCAGATCAATATCGAAGGAGTGCCGTGGCGGCCACGCAAAAGGTTCCGGATCTTCTTTCTGAAGAGTTCGCCGCGAATCCTTATCCGTCTTACCAGGTCATGCGGGAGGATTACCCGCTGCTCTGGCACGAGGCGATGAACAGCTACGTCATCTCCCGGTACGAGGACGTGCAGCGCGCCTTCAAGGAAGAGGCGTTCACGACCGCGAACTACGACTGGCAGCTCGAGCCGGTTCACGGCCGGACGATCCTGCAGATGAGCGGCCGGGAGCACTCGGTGCGCCGGGCGCTGGTCACCCCGGCGTTCCGCGGCGCCGAACTTCAGGCGAAATTCCTGCCGGTGATCGAGCGGAACGCGAAGGAGCTCATCGACCAGTTCCGGGCCGCCGGGTCGGCGGACCTCGTCTCCGACTTCGCCTCCCACTTCCCGATCAGCGTGATCGTCGACATGCTGGGCCTGGACAAGAGCGACCACGCCCGCTTCCACCGCTGGTACACCTCCATCATCGCGTTCCTCGGGAACCTGTCCGGGGACGAGAAGGTGGCCGCGGACGGGCTGCGGACCCGGGACGAGCTGGCCGAGTACATGATCCCCGTCATCCAGCGGCGGCGCGAGCAGCCCGGCGATGACCTGCTGTCGGCACTGTGCACCACGGAAGTGGACGGCACCCGGATGAGCGACGAGGACATCAAGGCGTTCGTCAGCCTGCTGCTCGCCGCCGGCGGCGAGACCACCGACAAGGCGATGGCGAGCCTGTTCGCCAACCTCCTGCAGCACCCCGACCAGCTGGAGGCCGTCCGCGGGGACCGGTCACTGATCCCCCGCGCGTTCGCCGAGACGCTCCGCTACTCCCCGCCCGTTCACATGATCATGCGGCAGCCCAGCGAGGACGTCACGGTCAGCGGCGGCACCATCCCGGCCGGTTCCACGGTCACCTGCCTGATCGGCGCCGCCAACCGCGACCCGGGCCGGTTCTCCGACCCGGACCGGTTCGACATCCACCGCGGCGACCTCGACACCGACAACGCGTTCTCCGCGGCGGCCGGTCACCTGGCGTTCGCGCTCGGCCGCCACTTCTGCGTCGGCGCGCTGCTGGCCAAGGCCGAGATCGAGACCGGGGCCGGTCAGCTGCTGGACGCGATGCCGGGCGTGCGGCTGCGGGACGGGTTCGTGCCCGCGGACAGCGGCGTGTTCACCCGCGGCCCGGCGACCCTGCCGGTCGAGTTCACCCCGGCCGGGTAACACGCGTCGCCGGGGTGAACCGCGCCGGCAGCGAGAACAGGCCCCGCATCCACAGCGACGGCCGCCAGCGCAGTTCCCCCGACGGCACGCCGAGCCCCACGTCCGGGATCCGGTCCAGCAGGACCTCGATCGCCGTCCGCGCGATGATCTCGGCCAATTCCGGTGCCGGGAACGGGCAGCCGTGCTCGCCCTGTCCGAACGACAGGTGGGCGCGGTTGCCCGCGCCGGCCCGCGCGTCCGGCCGGATCCGCGGGTCCATGTTCGCCGCGGCCAGGCCGAGGATCAGCAGGTCGCCCTTGCGGACCCGCTGTCCTCCGACCTCGCAGTCCTGGACCGCCCACCGGCCGATGAAGTTCTGCGTGGGGGTGTCCTCCCACAGGACCTCGGTCAGCGCCTGCCCGACGCTGGCGCGGCCGCCCTGCAGGGCCAGGGAGAACTCGTCGTCGGCCAGCATCAGGCGCAGCGCGTTCCCGATCCAGTTCGCGGTCGGCTGCTGCGCGGCGGCCAGGACCACGAGCAGGTCCATGACGATTTCCTCGTCCTCCAGCCCGGCCGGGTGCGCGATCATCCGGGACGGCACGTCCTCCGACGGCCGGGCGCGGCGGGCCCGGACGAGGTCCTGCATGCGGGCGTGGTTGCGCTCGTGGGCGGCGTTCGCCTTCTCCGCGACGTCGAGGGAGTCCGCGATGTCCTGCACCAGCGCGGGCGTGTCCTCCTCGCTGATGCCGAACGACCGCGCGATCACCCCGATCGGGATGCGGGTCGCGTACTGCTCGATCAGGTCGGCCTGGCCGTCGGTCGCGAAGTCGTCGATGAGCCGGTCCGCGACGCGTTCGCAGATGGTCTTCAGGTCCGTGCGGTCGACGGCGTCCAGCGCGTCCCCGATCGCGCCGGCCCGGCGGCGGTGCTCGGTTCCCTCGGTGAACATCACCGAGGGGGCCCAGCCGACGAACGGCAGGAGCGGCCAGTCGTCGGGGATCTCGTCCCACATGTTCCAGCGGCGGCAGTCCCGGGCGAACAGCCGCGGCGTGCTGGTGACGGTGTGGACTTCCCGGTAGCCGACGACCAGCCACGCCGGGATGTCGCCGTCGAGCAGGGCCGGGGCGACCCCGCCGAACTCCGAGCGCACCGACCGGTACAGCTCGGCCGGGTCTCCGGCCAGGTGCTCGCCGTACAGGCGGACCGGGGCGGGCTGGTCGTCGGGCAGGGAACGGGACATAGCCACCGTCGGTACTCCTCCAGCATGAACGCATCAGAACTGCACGTTTGAACCAGGGGAAACGCTATCGAACATCTGGGGCCTGTCGTCTCCAACTAGGAGATGTTCTCCAGGTCGTCGAGGAGGCCGGGGTGAGCCGGCCGCCATCCAAGGGCGTCACGGGTGCGGGCGCTGGAGGCGGGCTGGTCCATCGCGAAGATCGGCCCGAACGGCCCGAAGTTCTCCTCCGGCACGGTCCCGGTCGGCAGGCCCAGCCTGCGGCCGATGACGGCCGCGATGTCGCGCACCGCGTCGCCCTCGTCGGCGACGGCGTGCCAGGCCGTTCCGGCCGGGGCCGATTCGAGGGCCAGCCGGAACAGGACGGCCGCGTCGAGGGCATGAACGGCGGGCCAGCGCTGGCTGCCGTCGCCCGGGTAGCCCGCGACTCCGGTGCGACGCGCCTGGTCGGCCAGCAGCCCGGCGAATCCTCCCTGGCCCTGGTTGTGGACGGTGCGCGGCATGCGGACCGCGGTGGCGCGGACCCCGCGCGAGGCCAGGGCCAGGAGCGCGTTGACCGAACGGGCCCGGCCGGCGACCGGTCCTTCGAGGGGCAGCGGGTCCTCTTCGGTGGAGGCGCGGCCCGGTGCCCAGGGCGTCCCGGAGACGGCCACGATGGGGCGGTCGCTGCCGAGGAGTTCGTCCCCCAGGGCGGCCATCGCGGCGCTTTCCTCGGCGATGGCCGCGGCGAGTCCCTCGGGACTGTCGTAGCCGGGACTGAAGGCAAGGCTGATCACGCCGTCGGACTGGGCGGCGCCGGAACGCAGGACGTCGAGGTCGGCCAGTCCTCCGCGGAGGACCTGGGCTCCGGCGTCTTTCAGGACCTGCTCGGACCGGTCGGACCGGGCCAGCGCGAGGACCGTGTGGCCGCCGCCGAGCAACTCGGCGACGACGGCGGATCCGATGGTGCCGGTGCCGCCGGTGACGAAAACGTGCATGATGCTCCCCCAGGGTGACGGGACTCTTATCTCATCACTCTACACGGTGATGGGACACATGTCGCATCGCCTATACTGGCTGCATGGCTCGATGGGAACCGGGAGCGCGTGAACGACTGGTGGTCGCGGCCGCGGACCTCTTCACCGAGCAGGGCTACGACGCCACGACCGTCGCGCAGATCGCCGAGCGGGCCGGGGTCACCAGGAGCACGTTCTTCCGGCACTTCTCCGACAAACGCGAGGTCCTAGTGGCCGGGCAGGAAACGCTGAGCCGGCTCCTGGCCGAGGGAATCGCCGAGGCGCCCGCCGACGCTACCCCGCTCGAGGCGGTCGCGGCCGGCCTGGAACGGGCCTCCAGCGAGATGAAGCCGGCGAGCCGCGAGCTCGGCCCCCGGCTCAAGGCGGCCATCGCGGCCAGCGCCGAACTGCAGGAACGGGACGCGCTGAAGAGCGTCGGCCTCGCCAGCGCCATGACCTCCGCGCTCATCGCCCGCGGCGTCCCCGACCCGACCGCGCACCTCGCGGGCGAACTCGGGGTCCTCGCCTTCAAGCGCGGCTACGCCCGGTGGACCGAAGGCGACCACGATGACGGCCGGGGACTCGCGCACCATGCGCTCGCCGCCCTGGAGGACCTGCGCGCGGCGACCGCGTCGCTGGGCTGACCGACCGCGGGTTCGTGCGGGGACGGAAGGCGGATCTTGACGGAACCCGGTGGGGGGCGGACGCTCGGCGGAGCGGATGGGCCGCGGGAGAACTCCCCGGAGGCGATGATGGACGGTAGTCAGAAGAGGTACACGAGGCGACGCGCGCTCGGGATGGGCGTGGCCGCGGCGGGTGCCGCGGCAGCCGGCGCCGGGGCTCTCGGGCCGGGGCGCGCGGAGGCCGCCGTGCGGAGCGGGGCGGCGCGAGGCGGACCCGCGGGGACCAACGCCACGTACTTCAACAACGCCGCGATGGGAGCGGCGGACCCGTTCACCCTCTACGACCGGGCCAGCGCCTGCTATTACGCGTACTCGACGGAGGACGCCGACGACGGCTGGTACTTCGCGATCTACCGGTCGGCCGATCTCGTCACCTGGGAGAAGCTCCCGGGCGGCGCGCTCCCGGCCGACGACCCGAACCAGTGGGGCAACGACTGGTTCTGGGCCCCGGAGGTGTACCACAACACCGAGACCGGGCTGTATTTCCTGATCTACGCGGCACGCTCGGACGCGAACGCGGAGAACTGGTTCGGGTACGCGGCCTTCGAGGAACCGTGCAAGACCGGGATGGCCGTGTCGCGGTCACCGGCCGGGCCGTTCCGCAACATCGCCGCCGGACCGATCGACTGGTGGCCCTACGATCCGGACTATCACGACGTCAACCTGATCATGGGATCGGACCAGAAGAAGCCGCCCGCGACGCTGGCCGAAGGCGAGACCGCGCCGCTCGGGACGTACATCCCGTTCATCGATCCCGACATCTTCTTCTCCCCGTCCGGGCAGCTGTACCTGTACGTCTCGCGCAACGCCTACCGGAACTGGGTGTGGGACTACGACCTGGGCAAGTACATCGAGGAGTCCAACCTCATCGCGGTGCCGCTCACCAGCGCGTGGTGGCACGACCCGGCCGGGCAGACGATGCCGTCGATCGACCCCGCCTACGTCAACGCCAACCGCCGCGATTCCGGCTCCGCCAAGCGCCGGGACGGCTTCGTTCACATCCTCGACTACGACCACGACAAGCAGGCGTGGGAGAACGCCGACGTCAACGACTACGCCGCGACCGGCGGGCAGAACAAGGACCGCCGCTGGGAAGAGGGCTCGACCACCTGGGCGCGGACGGTCGGCGGCGGGACCGTGTACTACCTGACGTACTCGGCCAACAACTACGCCACCTCGGAGTACGGCGTCGGGTACGCGACCGCGGATCATCCGCTCGGGCCGTGGAAGAAGTACTCCGGCAACCCGGTCCTCAGCCAGAACGCCCAGATCGGCATGTACTCCACGGGGCACGGCGGCTTCATCGCCTCCCCCGACGGCGGTCAGCTGTACTACGTGCATCACGGGCGCCCGGACCCGACGACCAACCGGCGGCTCTACACCGACCGCCTGATCTTCGACGACCGGCACCGGGACGCCAACGGGAACGCGATCCTGCGCATCGTGGCGTCGACCTCCGATGAGCCGGTGCCGTCCGGGGTCGCGCCGTACTCCGTCAGCGCCAGTCCGGCTGCCGTCGTCCTGGCGCCGGGCGCGGCGCAGACGGTCACCGCCGGCGTGCGCAGCGCCCGCGGCGCGGCGCTGGCGCTCGGCAACCCGCTCAACCGGGTCACCGGCACGGTCGGCGACCCGTCCGTCGCGTCGCTGGACTCAGCGTCCGGTGACGGCTCGAGCGTGCGTCTCGTCGCCCGCAAACCCGGACGGACCTGGCTGCGGCTCACCTACCAGCGGCAGCTCGCCGCCGGCGGCTATCGCGATGTCGTGAACACCGGCCCCGGCTCCGCGCGCCCGGTCACCGTCGTGGTTCCGGTGACCGTCGTCGCCAGTGGCTGAGGCGGTTCTCCGCGGTAAATCGCCTCGTCGCGCCAGCCTGGATCAGCCCAGCAGCGCGGCGCGGATCAGGTCCTGGAACTCGGTGTCCGGAATGCCGTCGGCGGCAGCGGGCGTGAGCTTGATGGTGCCCTTGCCCGAGGCCAGTCCGGGATGCCGCCCGGTGAAACCGCCGTTCCGGCCGGGCGAGACATACAGCGAGAGCCCGTGCTTCCAGGCCCCGATGTTGAGACGGCGGCGGCCGATCCGGTAGGTCGGCATCCCGTAGGACAGGGCCAGCGTCGCGTCCGGGCATGTCGCCGTGATCAGCCGGTGCAGGCGGTCGAACACCGGCCGGGACGCGCCGTCCATCTCCTCCAGGTAGCGGCGCACCGCCTCGTCTCCGGGGGTCCCTGCCGGTTCGTTCATGATCGCGCTCCTCATCACGATCATAAGCCGGGGCGATGACTTCCGGGCCGGCGGATCGTCGGCACCTGGAGGCAGCATTAGGAGGGCGTCATGCCGCGAGTGCGGGTGCATAATTTCTCGGTGTCGCTGGACGGGTTCGGCACCGGCGAGAGGCAGACCCTGGAGGCTCCGTTCGGGCACGCGGGGGGCCGGCTGCATGAGTGGTTCTTCCCGACCCGCACGTTCCGCTCCATGACGGGCCAGGACGGCGGCAGCACCGGCGTTGACGACGCTTTCGCCCGTGCCTGGGACCCGGGCATCGGCGCCGAGATCATGGGGCGAGGCAAGTTCGGCCCTCAGCACGGCCCCTGGCCCGACCAGGAGTGGAACGGCTGGTGGGGCGACAACCCGCCGTTCCACACCCCGGTGTTCGTCCTCACCAGCTATCCCCGGCCCTCCGTCCAGATGGACGGCGGGACCACGTTTCACTTCCTCGACGCCAGCCCCGCCGAGGCGCTCGCGCAGGCGCGTGAGGCGGCCGGCGATGCGGACGTCCGCATCGGCGGCGGCCCGACCACCGTCCGCGAGTTCCTGGCCGCCGACCTGATCGACTACCTCCACATTGTCGTGGTCCCCATCGTGCTGGGACGCGGGGAACGGCTGTGGGACGGGCTGGAGTCGCTCGAAGACCGCTTCGGAATCGAGACGGTGGCCAGTCCCAGCGGCGTCACCCACGTCATTCTCAGCCGGCCGTGAGCGCGGCCGTCATGCGTGAGGGACGGGCGTGGAACGGAGATCCGTTCGGCGGGATCGGGTTGGGCCCTTCCGCTGAATCGGGAGGCCGACACATTGCGACCATAGGCTTACGACAAACCCGCACAGGGTGGATACTCCTTACGACGGCTGACGGGACGCGGGGTCCAGATGACAGCAAACGGTGAGTGGCTTCAGGCCGCGAGCGCGGAGGAGTTGGCTGCTGTGCCGGACTACGACACGACCAAGGCGCACATCGCCCGGGTCCAGGACTACTGGCTGAACGGCAAGGACCACTTCGAGGTGGACCGGCTGGCCGGCGATGAGGCGATCGCCGCGCTGCCCGACATGGTGGAATCGGTCCGCAACACCCGGGCCTTCCTCGGCCGCGCCGTCCGCTACCTCGCCAGGGAGTGCGGGATCCGGCAGTTCCTCGACATCGGGACCGGCATCCCCACCTCGGCGAACACCCACGAGGTCGCGCAGGAAATCGCGCCGGAGTCCCGGATCGCCTACGTGGACAACGATCCCATGGTGCTCTCGCACGCCCGGGCCCTTCTCGCCAGCGACCCGCGCGGCGCGTGCTCCTACATCGACTCCAGCATCCAGGACACCCGGCAGGTCCTTGACGAGGCCGCGCGGGTACTGGACTTCACGCGGCCGGTCGGCGTGGTGCTCATGGCGGTGCTGCAGTACGTACCCGACACCGACGATCCGCGCGCGATCATCCGCACGCTCATGGACGCGGTGCCGGCCGGCAGCTACCTGGTGATATCGCATCCGGCGTCCGACATCCAGGGGCCGGCGATGGCCCAGATGGCCTCCCGGCTGAACGAGCTGATGGCGCAGCAGGTCACGCCCCGCAGCCGCGAGCAGATCCTCGGCTTCTTCGACGGCCTCGACCTCGTCGAGCCCGGAGTGATCCGCTGCCCGGAATGGCGCCCGGCCAGGCCCGAGGACGCAGCCGCCAAGTCCACGATGTGGGGCGGAGTAGCCAGGAAACCGGCCTGAGCCGACTCCGTGGCTCAGGCCCGGTGTCGCTGCCGCCGATAGTCACCCCGGCGGTGAACAGGTCCCCTGGACGAACAGACGAGCCGTCCGGATATCCGGGTTCGGAGATCCGGTCAGATCACGGGGACCGGCGGGGGCCGAGGAGGGTGCGATCGCCGTCCAAGCCGTGGATCAGGGCGGCGGCGACGGCTTCGTGGGAAGCGCCGAGGCGGATCTCGCTGGCCTTGTCCAGGGCCTGGCAATGGTCCTCGCTGAGTTCGACGGTCAGGGCGCCAATGTAACTGTGCAGCCGGGGGCGTCCGGGAAGGCTCCCCGGGCGTGGGCGACTCCAACGCGGACGGATAGTTTGCCCTGTCGCGGCCGTCCGCCAGGTGCCCCTAAAGGGTCATCTCATAGCCACGCAGGGCCCGCCCGAAGGCCGCTACTGTCCCATGGGCGTGGCGTCGTTCGGTGTCACTGCCGTCGTTGCCGAGGAAAGCCGCGTACATGACGGGGCCTGCGGCGTCCTTGTCCCGAAACTGATCGTTGACAAGGCGGCCGAGTTGCCCGATGACGTCATCTGCCAGCCCGCCGGCGAGGAGCGGGCTCTCCGCTATGCGCTTGGCGACTTCGTCCGGTCCAAGCGCGTTGAGGAGCCAGACCACGTCGTAGGCGTCTTTCGGCTTGTCTCGGCGCATAATCGCATCCGTCTTCAGGCTCAGCCATGAGGCTGGTCCCGCCACCGGGAATTCGTACCCCAGCATTCCGCGGCTGGTGCCCACACGGCGCTCGACCGTCACAGTGTCCGACGGCACGAGGTGCCCGAAACCGACTGCCAGGGCTGTGATCTCCCCGGCTGGCCCGATGTTCGCCTCAGCTGGAGTGCCAGCGGCTGGCTCCTCCGGCCGACCGCCGCGGGTTCGCATAGGGCACAGGAACTCCACTTGGACTCGCGCCTCTCGATAGCGGCCGACCCAGCGCCACTTGATCTCACGGCCATTCTGCACATCGGTCCGCAAGCCCAGTGATCGCAGCCCGTCGATGATCGCCTGGTAGTAGTCTGCGGTTTCGCCATCGAGCAAATGCAGCGACAGATGAAAATCCAGGTCGGCGGTGCCGACGTGCGGACTCATCCGTGCGGGCAACTTCCCGGCGAGCAGACTCGGCACCGCACCGCCCACGATGGCGAGGTGCCTGCCTCCGAACGCGCTGCCGAAAGACCGAAGCACATCGGCGGCGGTCCCCAGCAGCCTGGCGCTCATCGGATCGTCATAATCGGCGGCCCGCGCCTGATTCCCGTGCATTGCTGACACTCCCCCAGAGTTGCGCCGCGAAGTCGACGCCTCGTTGCTCACCGCGCAGGTCGCACCACACACGGACGGGGTGCGCCACGGTCGCCGTCAGCCCGTCGAATATTCCGGCCTCACCGCGAGAAGTGCCGACCCGCCATGGATCGGCGGACAACCGGATGTTCGCTGATTCCCGCGGCGCTGGCTCCAGTCCAAGCGTCGCAGCAATCTCGACTAGGGACGATGACTCGTCGAGAGTAACCCAGAATCGCGCTTCCGCGGGCGGAGATGTACCGAAAACTCCTAGGAAAGCCGCGCCAGCCCGGCCGGTGACCGAAGCAGCGATGCCCCCCTGAGCCGCGTTCCGCGAGATTAGAGCGACCGCGTCCCAGATGGTCCGCCCCCATACGTACCCGCCGATGCTCTCCGAGCCCGGCCACTTCGTCCGCTCTGCCAGCAGCTCCGCGAGGGCAGCCAGGTCCGTCACCTCTACGCGGATCTGCCGCCGGTCCTGCCGTCTCTCCACGAGTCCGTGCTCCGCGAGTCGCGCGGCCGCCCGAGAAACCGTAGAAACGCTCACCCTCGCACGGCTCGCTAGCTCTGTGACGGCGAGTCGCTCGCCCTCGCTTCCCGCGATCACAAGTTCCTGCGCTACCAGCGCATGCCCCTTCTGCAGGGGCACAGGCGTGCGGCGGCGGACGATCGTCTGTCCCGTGAACTGCCCAGCGGATACCCGGATCCTCGGCCAGACGATCTCGGCAACTCCGCCGACATCCATGAAGCTGATTTCCGATTTCCGCAGGGTCGAGCGCCAGCTCACTGGGACGGCTCCCGCCGCGAGAACAGCTCGTCCTGGCCGGTCCGCCCTGCGGGCAGCGGACGCCAACTCCTCCACCGACGCGTACACGGCCGGGTCCAGCAGGATTACCTGCAGAGTGATGCCGTCGTCGTAGGTCAGCACATCATCGTCGCCTTGGACCACCGACAGGTCACCGAGATGCCGTGGCCCTCCGCCGAGCCACGACACGTTCAGGCGCAGTACCGCAGCCATAGCTTGCACGATAGTCAATCTACCCCTTAAACAGCAAGTGAATTGCAATCGGAGCAGGACAGCGCGCTGTTATTTGCTGTTTAAGGTCCAGGTTAGGAAAACAGCAAATGATCTGACGGGCGTAGAACGGAGATCCGTTCGGCTACAGGGGGGCGAGTTTGTAGGGGGTGCCCTGCTGGTCGAGGTCGCGGAGGGCTTCGGGGGAGGCTCCGCTGTCGATGATCAGGAGGTCGAAGTCGCTGAGGGGGGCGAGGCGGTGGAGGGCGTCGCGGTTCAGCTTGGAGTGGTCGGCCAGGAGGATCCGCTGGCGGGCGGAGCGGAGCATGGCGCGCTTGACGGCGACGATGTGCTGTTCCTGGTGGTGGGTGTAGCCGCCGGAGATCGCCGACACGGACACGAAGGCGACATCGACGGTGAGGGCCTCGATCTCGTCCACGCAGGCGGTTCCCGTGAAGGAGTCGTGGGTGTGGTCGTAGGTCCCGCCCAGCCCGATCAGGCTCAGGTCCCGGTGGGCGCTCAGCACCCGCAGCGCCTCAAGGTAGTTGGTCGCGACGGTGAGCGGGGTGATGTCGCCCAGCAGGCGGGCCAGGGCCAGGGTCGTCGTCGCGTCGTCGAGGATCACCGACATCCCGGGTTCCACCAGTTCGCGGGCCTGGCGGGCGACCGCTTCCTTCTCCGCGACCCGGTGGCGCAGCCGGTAGGCGGCGCTGGACTCGAAGACCCCGGAGGCCTGGGCCGTGACGCCGCCGCGGAACTTCCGTACCACTCCCTGGCGCTCTAGCTGGTCCACGTCGCGGTAGATCGTCATCTCGCTGACGTCGCACAGCGCGGCCAGGTCCCCGATCGTGGCCGTTCCCTGGTCGAGAACGTGCTCGATGATGGCCCGCTGACGCTGATCCGGACCCATCCGCCCGCTGTCCACTGATCCTCCGCCTCTCCCCGGTCGCCCTCGGTGCGGTTCACGATACTCCCAAGTCAGGTGTTGACGAACCCTCGTTTTTCACTTCTACTGTGTGAAAAGTAACAGACTTCATGTGAAAACACGCCATGTGGTGAACGCTGCGAGGAAGGAGCGGCACATGAACGGAGAACGGGTTCACTGGATCGAGCGGATCGGCATCCCCCGGCACCTGGCCTGGGGGTTCCTCGGCGTCCTGATCTTCATGATCGGAGACGGCGTCGAGGTCACCTACCTGACCCGGTTCCTCACCCTGCCCTCCGGCGGCGGCCTGTCCGGCTCCGAAGCCGGTTTCGCCACCGTCACCGTGTACGGCATCGCGGTCCTGATCGCGTCCTGGTTCTCGGGGACCCTGTCCACGGTCTGGGGCCCGCGCCGGGTGATGTGGCTCGGAGCGGCCTGGTGGGTGATCTTCGAGATCCTGTTCCTCGCCGTCGCCATCCCCACCAAGAACGCGACGCTCATCTACCTGATCTACGGGCTGCGCGGCTTCGCCTACCCGCTGTTCGCCTTCGCGTTCCTCGTCTGGGCCCAGATCACCAGCAAGGAGCACATGCGCGGGACCGTGGCCGGCTGGTTCTGGTTCGCGTTCACCGGAGGCCTGCCCACGCTCGGTTCCGGGATCGCGGCGCTGGCCATCGGGCCGTTCGGGATGAGCCTGTACGACACGATGGTCCTGTCCCTGATCCTGGTCGCGGCCGGCGGGCTGATCGGCTGCGTCGCGGTCAACGACCCCAGCGGGACCCGGCCGATCGCCGACGAGACCGTCGCCAACCCGCGCAGCCTGAAGCGGCTGTTCGAGGGCGTCGACATCCTGTGGCGCGACAAGCGGGTGCTCGCGGGCGGCCTGGTCCGGATCGTCAACACGGCGCCCGAGTACGGGTTCTTCGCGATGTTCCCGTTCACGATCGGCCCGGGCGCCCCGGGCGGCGGGTTCCTGAGCACGTCCCAGGTCGCGGAACTGGCGACCATCGCCTACGGGGCGAACATCGCGGCCAACCTGTTCTTCGGGATCTTCGGAGACTTCTTCGGCTGGCGGCGGACGGTCACCTGGTTCGGCTGCGTGGGGTGCGCCATCGCCACGCCGCTGTGGTACTTCGCCGCGGTCGGGTCCCACAGCTTCGGCGTCACCGTCGCGTGCGGCGTCATCTACGGGATCCTGCTGGCCGGCTTCGTGCCGCTGTCGGCGCTCATGCCCTCGATGGTCACGCTGAACGACAAGGGCGCGTCGCTCGCGATCCTGAACCTCGGGGCCGGCGGCGCCGCGTTCATCGGCCCCGCCATCGTCACCCTTTTCTACCCGGTCGGCGGCGGCGCGGCCGTCGCGATCGCGTTCTGCGTCCTGTACCTGATCGTTGCGGTGCTGTCGGTCTTCCTCAAGGACGCCAGCGACCCCGGCGAGCAGGGAATCGGGGCCCGCAGGCGCACCGAACTCGCCCGGTCCGGGTGAAGAGCCCGGATTCGGGCTATCAGATTCGTAACCGACGGAAGGAGAGCCGGATGCTTCTGGCCAGGGAACGGGCCGAACTCGTCGAGTTCTGCCACCGCATGCAGGCCGACGATCTCACGGTGGGCACCTCGGGCAACCTGAGCGTGCGGTCCGGCGACCACGTCGCCATCACCCCCAGCGGGACCTCGTATGAGTCGCTGACGCCGGAGTCGATCTGCGTGATCACCGTCTCCGGGGAGCAGGTCGACGGGGACCTGGAACCGTCGTCGGAAGTGCCGATGCACACCAGCGTCTACCAGCGCACCGACGCGGCGGCGGTGGTCCACACCCACCCGATCTACGCCAGCACCCTGTCGGCGCTGGTCGATGAACTGCCGCCGGTCCACTACATGATCGCCCTGCTGGGCGGCCCGGTCCGCGTCGCGGAGTACGCCACCTACGGCAGCGACGAACTCGCCGCCAACAGCGTGGCCGCGATGGAGGGACGCTACGGCGTCATCCTGCGCAACCACGGGGCCACCACCTACGGCGAGTCCCTGGCCAAGGCCTACACCAGGAGCGTCTACCTGGAGTGGGTGAGCCGCATGTACTACCAGGCCCGGCTGATCGGCGAGCCGCGCCTCCTGCCGCCCGACGAGATCGACCGGGTCGGCAAGAAGCTCCAGGGGTACGGCCAGACCGTGACCTCCTCCTGATCCCCTGCCTCTCGCCGGAGGTGCGCTTGTGAACAAGCCCCCCAGTTACGTCGGTGTCGACATCGGCACCTCGGTGACCAAAGCCGTCCTGTTCGACGACGCGGGAGGCGTCATCGCCAGCACCGACTGCCGGACTCACCTGTCCACCCCGGCGCCGGGGCAGGTCGAGCAGGACATCGAGGACGTCCTGGCCAGCGTCGCCGGATGCATCACCCGGGTCCTGGCCGCCGCGGCGGGCACCCGGCCGGCACTGCTGGCCATTACCGGGCAGGGCGACGGCTGCTGGCTCGCCGACGCCGGCGGCCACGCCGTCCGCCCGGCCGTGTCCTGGCTCGACGGCCGCGGGTCATCCGTCCTGTCCGGCTGGGAAGCCGACGGGACGGCCGAGAGCGTCTACCGGCTCACCGGCAACGCCCTGTTCCCCGGCGCCCAGGCCGTGATCCTGCGCTGGCTCGCCGACCACGAGCCCGCCGCGCTCGACCGGGCCGGGACGGCCGGCTACTGCAAGGACATCATCATGCAGCGGCTGACCGGGCTGCGGGCGACGGACGCGTCCGACGCCTCGCTGCCGTTCGGCGATCCGGCGGCCGGCGGGTACTCGGCCCCGGCGGTCAAGCTGTGCGGCCTCGGCCGGTACACGGACCTGCTGGCCCCGGTCGCCACGCCGCTGCCGTCCGCTCCCCTGTCCCCCGCGGGCGCGGCGATCACCGGGCTCCCGGCGGGAACCCCGGTCTCCTGCGGCCCGTTCGACCTGCCCGCCTGCGCGATCGGGGCCGGGGCCGCCGACGTCGGCGACGGGGTGCTGATCATCGGGACGACCCTGGCCTGCCAGGTCCTGGTCGACCGGGTCGACGCCTCGGGCCCGGTCACCGGGATGCACCTGGCCACCGGCCAGCCCGGACGGTGGCTGCGCGCGCTGCCCGCCATGGTCGGCACCGCGTCCGTCGACTGGGCCCTGGACATCCTGGGGATGCGTCACGACCAGGTCAGCGAGGCCCTCGAGGCCAGCGGGCCCGGGGCGGGCGGCGTCGAGGTCCTCCCCTACCTGGCGCCGTCCGGGGAACGGGCCCCGTTCGTCAACCCGGCCGCCAGCGGGCAGTTCACCGGCCTGCGCCTGGGCACCACCCGCGCGGACATCCTGCGCGGCCTGTGCGAGGCGATCGCGTTCGCGGCCCGCGACTGCTTCGGCGTCACCCCGCTCACCGGCAAGCTGCTGGCCTGCGGCGGCGGTGTCCGGAGCCGGCCGTGGCTGCAGCTGTTCGCGGACGTGCTCGGGCGGCCGGTCCATGTCGCCCGGGCCCCCGAGGCCGGCGCCCGGGGCGCGGTGCTCGCCGCCCGGCGGTCGGGCCTGGACGCCTCGGTCCCCGGCCCCGGAACCGAGGCGTGGACCGCGGCGGAAGCGGTCATCGACCCTGACCCGCGCGCGGCCGCCCAGTACGACGAGGCCTTCGCCCGCTACCGGCTTCACCGGGCCGCGGCGGAGCCGATGTGGAGGAGCGCATGACAGATTCGACGGATGATCCGTCCCGGCTGTCGGCCGGGCAGCGGGACGCGGCGCTGGCGCGGATGGCGGACGGGACCTTCGACGTCGTCGTGGTCGGCGGCGGCGTCACCGGCTGCGGTACCGCCCTTGACGCGGCGTCGCGCGGGCTGTCGGTCGCGCTGGTGGAGATGACCGACTACGCGGCCGGGACCTCCAGCCGGTCGGGCAAGCTCATCCACGGCGGGCTCCGGTACCTGGAGCAGCTGGACTTCGCGCTGGTCCGGGACGCCCTGCGGGAACGCGACCTGATGCTGCGCCTGCTGTGCCCGCACCTGGTGCGGCCCGTGCCGTTCCTGTACCCGCTCACCCACCGGGTCTGGGAACGGGCCTACGTCGGCACGGGCATCGCGATGTACGACATGCTCGGCGGGGCCCGCACGGTGCCCCGGCACCGTCACCTGTCCAAGCGCGGCGCCCTGGGCGTGGCGCCGGCGTTGCGGCCCGACACTCTGACCGGCGCGATCACGTTCCACGACGCGCAGGTCGACGACGCGCGGCACACCGTCATGCTGGCGCGCACGGCCGCCGCGCACGGCGCCGTCGTCGCCTCCTCGGCCAGGTGCACGGGCCTGCTGCGCTCCGGGGACCGGGTCACCGGGATCCGTGTCCTCGACACCGAGTCCGGCCGGGAACTGACGGTGCGGGCCCGGCACGTGATCAGCGCGGCCGGCGTCTGGACCGACGGCGTCCAGGACATGGCCGGCGGCGCCGGTCCCGGGTCCGGCTTCCGGGTACGGGCGTCCAAGGGCGTGCATAT
>Ga0131853_10011087_pt1 | contig 16475 bp, 16 predicted proteins | sample TergutLab28metaG_FD_92764 | JGI IMG/M metagenome (GOLD analysis project Ga0131853, IMG submission 92764) | Labiotermes labralis P1 segment gut microbial communities from Petit-Saut dam, French Guiana - Lab288 P1 (version 2) (version 2) | ecosystem: Host-associated > Arthropoda: Insects >...
TCAGCCTACACAACGCAACAAGTAGTCGCAAGCTCCTGAAGATGGACGTATTAACGTCTGAAACATGTTGAGCAGTAGATAATAAAGCAAGTGTCATCTAGTTGGTCAACCTTTATTCAAATGACAATATATTTGCAGTCTCATATGAAAATGAAATGGTTTTATGTTTCAATATAAAGGAATCTGTACTCACCATTCACAAGAACCTCGGCTGCAGCCTCTGCTTCACCTGCAGAATTCCTAGCCAGACATATATAACGGCCTGCATCCGACACAGCAATGCCATGGAACTGTAACAAACACTTGCTTCTGACTTCTCGAAAATGACGATACCAAAACAGCTCGTGATATTTGAGGTTCTCACAGCAGCATTGTTGAATATTCAAGTATTTTGGGAAGTGAAACTGTGTTGCTTGGTGCAGGGACTTTCTTGACTAGCTTGGAAACTAGCAGCTTTCCAAGAAAAGCCTCTGCTCCATGAAGTTGGTTAGTTGTGGTAATTTTAGACAGTCACACTTCATAAGTATATAGGCATGATCCACATAATGTTAAGGTAGTCTAAAAATCAGCCAGTGAGTTCTCTAAATATGAGCGTAAAGAGTAGAGAATTACGAAACAAGCTACGCAGTGTGCATCAGTTACATATAACCTCACTGACATATTCATAATTATTACACAAGCAAGTACACGAGTTGGAAACACGAGACAGCACACCTTTCTCACTTATAACACCGCAATCGAACGTAATACTTATGCTGCATTACCCGCAACAGGCCTTGTGACACAGTGACAGTGTGTGGCAGGTCGCGTCCTAGAGCACTCCACTGGATATCAATAGGCTCATCACCAGTCGCAGTGCAGTGGATGAATGCGTCATCACCAGGCCGAACCACTTGTCGTGTTGGGTTCAGCTGTATTCGAGGTGGAGCTGCAGTAAAAGCATGCACAATACTAACCTCAAATAAACATATATGCTATACACTTCATACAGACTCTAAATTTAAAGAAAAACTAGAAGCAAACAGCAGCAGGACTGACAATATTTTCTCACGAAGGGCACAGTCTTCAAAAGGTATCATCAGTAAGCACAAATGAAGCTAAATATGAAATTCATGGAGCCACCTCATTTTTGTTTTTATTTTACAAAAGAATTGCCTTCATAACATTTTCATACTTTTTAAATATCTTGATATGGGACGTCATGCAGTGACGAAAACACAAGACTGGGAAAATTAAAGCACAGTCAATTACAGTTTTTTTTGTACTGTCATTCCCACATTATCTGATGCTACATGTTTCACCATCTTCTACATAGCCATCATCAGGCAGTCAAAATACTCAAAGAATTGGTTTTACACAATGAGATTATATTGCAATACACAGCTCAGATCTCTACTTAGCAAAAAGTGTATACAACGGAAGCTGAGAAGGTAAAACTATACAAATAAATTATTAAAAAAATGTTGGGTAATTTGTGCATCATGAAGTCATCATGTAATTCCATGATAAAAGAAGGAAAACCATGCAAATTTGGTAAGTCTTGAGGGTATCCATTGTTCAGATATACATAAAAGCAAGAATTACACAAATGCTGATACAAGGCTACAGATAGTGACTATGGAAAACCTCAGCTCTTGTGGATGGTGAAGTATGATAGATGAGGCAGCTAAAACCCTCGCTAGTGATAAAGAAGTGTTGTTAAGGAAGTGCAGATGCACACACATGACTCCCCATACAGCAATCAAGCATGTCAAGAAGTACTAACCCACTGTATTCTGCACACTATTCCCGTTACAATTAAAGAGTTACATAAGGAATCACTTCTAAACAAAATCTTCCTAAGCTTAAATATGACACACAATGATCTGAAGTTCAAGACAACAATGCAGTGTGTCATTAAAGTTTGGTAAATACATTCTCCTGAATATTTAAGATCTAAGAACAACTGCATATACAATGGTTCTAATATGACTGTCACTGACATACCTACCCTCTACATGCACTCTTTTATCTAGCTTGCATCCACCTGCACAATTCACAATAGCGAATATCAAATGAAATTCATAAATAGCATTCAGCATAACAGCTAATACTGGTACATAAGGAATGATGAAAGGTCACAGGCAACGAAAGAATTTTACAGTATTCTTTATTTGACCATCGTTACACAACAATGTGGTGCAATGTTTTTATTATGCAACTATCAACTGAGCGACATGTTTCGACCCTACAGGGCCATCATCAGGCTACATAAAATAAAGGTAATTAGACAAGGTACATGCGGTAGTATTACCTGCGGAATCCCGTGGTTTGCAGTACAATATGTACTAAAATATAAAATGTGATAAAATTGGTATAAAATACCATTATGATAGTAATACACTCAGAGGTTTAGTGTGTGTGTAGCGTGTGTAGGGGTAGTTGTGCATCGTATGGATTGGTAGTTGTTTCCCTCTTACAGTTGTTCAATGTGTGGACTGGTGGAATTTATTGATCGAAGTTCGGCGTGGTTAGGAAATCGTGACGATATTTAGTCCTCCGTGCGCAGTGCGATAGGGGTTTATATAGTTCATGTGTTAAGGGTGTTAACTCACTGTTGGCTGATCATCGTTAGCTTAGCACGTGTGTTGTTGGGCGTCGTCCAGTAGTGCGGGGGTTGTTCTGGGTTACCTCGTGTTGCGCTTGTGCCTCGGGATTGTGGAGCACCAGTCCACACAGTGAACAACTCTAACAGGGAAACAACTACCCCTACACACGCTACACACACACACTAAACCTCTAAGTGTATTACTATCATAATGGTACTTTATACCAATTTTATCACATTTTATATTTTAGTACATATTGTACTGCAAACCACAGGATCCCGCAGGTAATACTACTGCATGTACCTTGTCTAATTACCATTATTTTATGTAGCCTGATGATGGCCCTGTAGGGTCGAAACATGTCGCTCAGTTGATAGTTGCATAATAAGAACATTGCACCACAATGTTGTGTAACGACGGTCAAATAAAGAATACTGTTTCACATACACACAATGGGATGGAAAGCCCCCAATTTGGAAAGCATTTTACCTCGGCCACAAGATGACAATCAAAGGCTGTCATCACCTTGCGTGTCTTGGTAGTATAGTACAGAGTGATGCGGTCAATACTCAGCATTGTGAAATGGCTGTTCCTTTTCATGGCCCAAGTGGTAATAAACGATTACTGTCTATCCCTGGTCTACTGTTACATTCCAATCATATTTCAATTCAATAAGCTTATTACGAGAAATTGGTGCACATTTAGGTAGGCATGGAAAGATGAAAAATTTTGCAAAATTGGCACTTCCAATTACTACACACCTGTTCTGCCAAATTTCCACTGCTTGTTATTCTGTTTATTTTCTAAAAGCTACAGATAACATGACGGCATCATGATAAATCACTACGGAAATTAAAAGAATGGATCATGATCCTCAACTCAGGAAACATAATACTATCAGAGCACTATCACTGTCACCAGATAAAACAACATGCTAAAAAAAGAACACAGACTTTATCAATCTTCTGGAACTTCCACAAACACACAGCAACAGATCTACGTGTCGTCTTACCTCTAACTCTTGAAATTTTGTCTGCTTGTGTGAAAGAAAGCACAACAGGAACAAGACACATATCTGTGCAAAGTGAAAATATCTATGCATGTATACAGGGCCGGCCCGAGACACATGGGTGCCTCAAGCAGATTAACAATTTGGTGGTGCCCCAGGCAGGAAAATAATCTGATGCCCCTTAAAGCCTATATTCTTTGATTTTTACAGCATAGTACAGAGTTGGAAAACTTTTTCGGTGTGTATGCCCAAACTGTAGACAACTTTCACAGAAATTCTTTCACGTGTGGAAACCCTAGTTTTCTATGTCAGTGTGGATAAGAAACCAACTAGATGTCACTTTTGTGTTATCCTTTATTTCTCCTTTACAATTTGCTCAACATGTTTCGACAACCATGTGCCCGTCTTCAGGAGCTAATAACTGCGTAGTGTTATCGCCACGTGTTGGTATTGTGCCGTGGCTGCAGGAAGGTTGTCAGAACCGGTCAGCAGATAGTGTGTCCATTGAGGAGTTCGTAGCTACAAAATCCTCAGTGGACGCACTACCTGCTAACTGGTTCTGACAACCTTCCTGCAGCCACGGCACAATACCAACACGTGGCAATAACACTACGCAGTCGTTAGCTCCTGAAGATGGGCACATTGCTGCCCAAAACATGTTCAGCAACTTGTAAAGGAGAAAATAAAGGATAACACAAAAGTGACATCTAGTTGGTTTCTTATCCACACTGAATTACAATGCACGGTCAACCACACATCAGATTTACAAACGCCTAGTTATCTAGTTTACTGAGTTTACAGCTTGGTGCCCTGGGCAGCTGTCCGGCCAGCCTGCCCTTTAGCCCGGCCCTGCATGCATATATAAAGAAGTATGCAAATGATCTAATATAGCACCACAAACATACAGCATGTGCATCAAAGAAAACTAAATACTGGGGCTGCAACAATTAATTCTTTTGTTTATACAAATCCTGTTAGCCTACTTAATTTAATTACGAAATAAGTAAGCCTGTTACTTCCAGCTGATGAGATCTTAGTTTAACGCACTGTTATGTCTCAAATAAAGACTGACAAACTCTTTCTACTGCAGAAATGTCTTTCATATTTGGAAGGTGTCCCTTTTCCGTGTACTGTGGAATGCCAATATATATGTGGGTGTTCAATACCATGACGGACCAAGAAATTCCTCATTCATGCACATAAACAACTTAGCTTGTGCCTACAATTTTCAGTTTCCTTTTATTATGTATCACGAAGTCAGTCATGTAGGCTGCTTTTTATAGTACTGCCATGACATATCTCAAGATGGGACAATGCTGTCACACTAATTTGGAAGAACATAACACTATGCAATTATCTTATGTTTATTGGACCATGCATCATCTTGATAGTTGAATAAAGAGAGACCAACTTGATGTCACTTGCTTTATTATTTCATTATTTACTACTCAACATGTTTCGGATGTTAATACATCCATCCTCAAGCGCTTGCGACTTATTTGATGAGTCATTTCATGGGTTGTATTATACTGGCTCGATGTGTGTTGGTGTTACGTTGTGGTTTGGCTGGGGTGGTGTGGTGTGGTATCCTTATGCAGGCTGAAGCCCGCATCCGGATACCATACCACCCCAGCCAAACCACAACGTAACACCAACACACATCGAACCATACAACACAACCCATGAAATAACTCAACAAATAAGTCGCAAGCTCCTGAGGATGGATGTATTAACATCCGAAACATGTTGAACATTAAATAATGAAATAAGAAAGCACGTGACATCAAGTTGGTCTCTCTTTATTCAAATATGCAATTAATTCTGGAATGGCTTAGGGCAGAGCCAAATCCTCGTGCCATCTCATTCCCTTCATACAATGACCATCATATGAATGCAAAACCTACATGAGTCTCAACATCACACTTTATGCGAGAGTAAACTGTGCTAAGGCACAGTCTTCATAGGCACTGGAGCAAGTGTTTCAAAATGAACAGTCAAGACTACCCAAATTCAGGGCTACGTATGTGAGTCTGAAGAACATGCACAAAGGTTGTATGACATTACCTCTTCTGAATTTGTTGCATAGCCAGCTAGAGAAATACACTTTGGAAGGCCTGCATAAAGACTGTAACTAAGCCCCAGAACAAGCAAATCAATCTAATGTTCAGAAACACAATCATTACCATGTGGCAGTCTCTCACACAGAAAGAATAACAGCCTAGTGTTGAAATTCAAAAGTTTCAAGAGTCATTCCACCAATTTGTGCACCTTAAAATGTTAAAAAATTGAGCCCACTCCCTCTTGTTCCTATCACAAAAATCCAATATGCATTCAACGAACTGTAAATACACTGCATACATGTACTAAAACATTCATTAATATAAGTCAAGCACATCTATTTTATTGTATACGAAGCCACATGTTTCAACCTTTTTAAACAGTCATCTGAAGACCTTCTAACAGATTGAGTCAACAGATGCTGTGTACACGTTGGGATCCCAATATGTTTACAATGACAAAATACATAAAATCTAGCAGGTCAGTTTCATAAGAAGGGGTGATGTGTGTAATTGCTTAACTATATGTTATTAAAATGTTTAAAATGGTGGATGGGCATAGATGATTTGACTGGAAGTAGTGGCGAAGGGGATTCTCTCGTGTTCACAGCACAAAATTACCCTCAGTTTCAAATACATACAGGATTTATCCTTATTGTTGCACCATGCATATCGTCGAGTTATTTAATTAGTATACCAACTGATGCACATATATAAAAGTTTCACATTAAAACATTAAAATTGCTCTGACACGTCTCGATCCTAAAATCATCCTCAGGGAGCTATAATTTCCTTGCTAAAGTCACAATTAAAAATAGTCACTGATTAACTTCATTGTACTAATAGGGTGCTGTGGCAGCTTGTTGTATTATGTGAAGGTATGTTGCTGAGAGTGCCCTGCTGCGGGTTTGCTTTCTGTGCTTCGCTGCGTGATACTGGCTATAGCACAGGACGCAAACCCGCAGTACGGCACTCTCAGCAACATACCCTCACATAATACGACAAGCTGCCACAGCACCCTATTAGTACAATGAAGTTAATCAGTGACTATTTTTAATTGTGACTTTAGCAAGGAAAGTATAGCTCCCTGAGGATGATCTTAGGATCGAAACGTGTCGGAGCAATTTTAGTGTTTTAATGTGAAACTTCTATATATGTGCATCAGTTGGTATACTAATTAAATAACATACAGGATTTACTACTTAAAATCAGTAAAATGCAAATTAAAAACTATTTACTGTAGAATTAATCCAGTCACAGCCCAACATGTATTTACAGTGTCTTCAAAAAGAGGTGCTATCACAACAGTTACAAAGTTATGACATATTGTATGCCCCTTTACCTCGTTCACTTAAGGAACACAAGTCGCCTTCTGTGAGCAAGAAAATAAAATAATTACTGACTTTTATGAACATGTTGTTATAAAATTAGTAACAGAGTACATCAAAGTGGTACACCTCTACTAATATAACTACACTGCTGTTATAAAGAAATTTAAAACAAAGGATGCGCACTTCATCCAAGCCAGACATAAAGAAGTTTGTACATTCACTGACAAAATTATTAGCAACTAATGCGTATTCTTAAACTGTTAATTTTACAGATCTTTTTTAAAACTGTCAAATTAGAAAATTCTTGATTTAGTCAGGTACATAATTACAGACACATCTCCCACAGCATAAGAATGTTTAGAGCATGAAAAGCTTTCCAATATCATCTTTTGATTAAAAGAAACAAAGAAACCTTCCAGCAACGGCTTCATAAATGTAAACCACAATTTGCTCACCATCACTTTCAATCAGCCTTGCAGCCTCACTTCCTCTGTTGCCCAATGTCTATGCTTTCAAATAGACACGTGATGTGTTCCGTTTGAGGTCAGACCCACAATTTTACATATTATTCAGATAAGCTTCACCTGTGAAAGGGTTAAACGGCATTTAACCCTCTGATGCCGGAATTAAATCTTTGACGCCGGAATTAAATCCCACCCCGGCCACTTTAGTGGCCATTTGGCTATTTAAAGGGCTCACTGCATGACATATATATATATATATATATGTCATTCGGTGGCTAAGGGTTAAGAAGGTGGCATTTTATTATACACGGCTGCATTCACTGCCAGGGAGATGTCTGTTGCTTACGAATATAAATGCACAGCTGCTTCCTTATCCTTATAATAAAACCAACTAGATGCAATGATTTCTCAAATTTATTTTGGAATGAAACTACACGTGTTTCAGACAGTTCCTCTGTCCATCATCAGGAGTTTTTCACTGTACACACAGCAATGGTATATGTCATACAGGTTTGCTGACAGCTTGCGAGCAGGATCAGGACGGAACTGGTTCCATCCTGATACTGTTCACAAGCTGTATGACGTATACTGTTGCTGTGTGTACAGTGAAAAACTCCCGATGATGGACAGAGGAACTGTCTGAAACATGTAGAGTTTCATTCCAAAATAAATTTGAGAAATTAGTGCGTCTATTTGGTTTTATTACAAGGATTTGTCAAGCTGCATGGTCACATGAATGTGTATTAAAAAAAAAAAAAAAAGGTCCTCACATACCACCACAAAACCGCGCACTGCCAACAAAATAAATAACTGAACCCAACTCACCAATGACTACAAGACGGGCGGTGGCAGTGAAGAGAACGTTGCCAATTGGGTCAATACCAAGACACGAGTATTCTCCCGCATCTGATGGCTGAACATTGTTGATGTACAGCACACCATCATGGATCTGGTGGTTCTGTGGCATCAGTGAGTTGTCCAAGCGAACCCAATTCAAGAAGATTCGATCACGGCTTCCTGGTATAACATTAAAAAATTAATGAAATACATTTATCAAATAACGTATTGATATGTCTCTGATGGACAACAAATTTGAACACTAAACTGAAGAAAATTACAATGGCAGATACTTAATCTTTAAACAACCTGCATTTGTCACAAACACACATTTTAAAAAAAAAAAATCCCTACAAAATTAATTTTACTTATGTCAAAAAAAGGAAAGTTGCTGCATTTTTAAGACATGCTGCATAATCTCTATTTTCCACAAAAATGTAGTTTATTTCATAATCCCATCTTTTACTGTTCACGTAACACTCACATTTTTCATAAACCGTATGCTAATATTAAAATACCAACCTTGCAGTTTAAAGATTAACGCTGAGTCAAGAAAGCATTAATGGGGGAAAGGAGTGACAAAGGTGAGAGGACACTAGAGCAGTACAAAAACAAATTATATGTAATGCTGTGGTGTATAATAATCACCAGGCATACACATTAGGTTTCCTTGTAAAAGAGCTCTTATTTCCCACTTCTAAAACGTCATCAAGTAAAATCAAATTATCGTACTGTCTCACAATTAACAAACTGATGAGCCACATGGCATTTCTGAGGTACAATTATTGTCTATTAACCAATGCCCCATGTTGACTTTTGATTTTTTTTTTTTTTTTTACATGCAGCATTCTGTCATCTTGGTTCTGGTTACAGCTTTCTTTCACTCACCTTACTGTAAACCAACACAAAGTCAAGCACTAAGTCAAACAAGTTATTCCATATTGACATCATCAAAATCTGACATGCAGGCAGCTGGCCCCAGTCTAGTAGGGCTGCAAATAATGGAAGTGCCAATTCTGGTAGCTGCTCAAACAAGCTTATCATTCAGTTGGCCACACGCACCTCTCACTCTGCACCTCATTTCTGCCCGACCATCAACTGGGACTCTGAACTCATCAAACGGAAGCACATCATCACTCTCATTTCTGCCAGGCGGGTATGTAGGGTAGACATTGCTTCCAGTATGAGGGGGCTCTGTTCTGCCATCATCATGTTCACCTGTAACATGGAATGTGAAGCTGCAGTCAAACTGTATTCACTGTTTGATACCAAAGGGCATAACACTGTGTAGCCTGGTAACTAATTTACAAACATATTGCAGAAGCAAACTGCTTCAGTTCCTCCACAATGTTGGTAAATTTCTACCACATGACATCAACAGCCCTCCCCTAAAATCTAATTTTTGCATTCCTCTAATGCATCACCTGCTTGCTGAAGAAGTTCAACCTTATCAAGACGCTCCAGTCAATGTACTCACACTGAAGAGCCAATGAAACTGAACATAAGCAAAACTGATTCATGTACACACCAATTATGTCTCCACGATTTGGGAACTGGCCACCAGTAACTTCATTCTCTTCTACTGTAAGATGCAACCTCTCTTCCATTGTGCCAGCTGCATTGCGAGCCAAACAACTGTATGACCCTTCATCCGCCTTGGTGACACGAGTAATCTCATACACAGCTGTCTGTGGCAACGCACTAGTTACAGGCTGCGTGTTACTGAAAATGAATACTGTGTTGTAGTTTAAAACAGAATTTGCATTCCTAGCCCAGAATATAGTCAACTGGCACACTTTCACCATAGAGATGAACCTTGGCTTTCACGATTTTATAATCAGAGGGCTGTGGTTTCATAGATCTATCGCTGAACAGAAAAGCACTGTCTGAAATCACATTTTTTCCCCTTCCTTGGAAAATAATATGAAAAAACCCTACATGAAATTATGATTTTTTTCTGAGCATTCCTCCTTGACACATTCTCATCTGTTCATTCGACCTGGTCTGTCATCACACAACTGCATTATATGCAACTACAAAACCCATCAATGACCATGACATTGAGCCCTTTCATCACCACACTGCACCTCTGAATGCACTTCCTGTGCCCCCCTACAACAGCAATGGGTACAGTCCAACAAACCCCTACAGTCTCACGAACAATCTGCCTTCTAGAGAGAAAGAGGCAATGTAACAGCACACCTCAACAGTGTAATTCAACTGAGAAGGAAAATCTAAAGAAAATAAAACCCAAGAAACACAACACAAACAATGGAATGAGTATGGGCAGTCAAATAAGTGTATTTACACAACGTAGTGTATAATAAATATCAAATAAAGAATCAGAAACAAACCAACAGGTTCAGAAACCAGTGTGTAAGCCAAGAAAAATAAATATCAGATAATTACTAGAAAGCAAAGCCAGTTCTATGTTTTGCCCATTCCACCGTCGGCTGCGGTTCTCCTGTGGCTCGACATTCGAGCTTCACTCTCTGCCCAACAAGAACTTGGACATCTGTAGATGGAGATACAGTAATCTTTGGCATAGAGTGCACCACCAGCGTTGCCACAGCAGTTGTTGAACCTGCTTTGCTGACTGCATGGCAAATATACTGGCCTGCCTCTGACTGAGTCACTTGGGTAAATCTGCAATCATAAAAATGTAACAATATTTTACACATAAATATATGCATGAGCAGACACTTCAAATGAGCAAGGTGATACATGTCCATATGCTATGAGATCTATTTTAATGTTATCATCCCATATATATCACTCAATCCCCTAGTCATGTATTTTGCATGCATTTTCCCTAACCTCTATGCATGCTGTATGTCTCACCCAGACAACCCTGATTAATTTCATGACCCTAATATTTGATGAAGAGCACATACAGATAACGAAATGCAGAATACTTCACACTCTGTGCCAGTGAGTGAGTCACACCCTGCTTGCTATGGATACCAATAAGGGAGCTTTCACACTGTACACTACCTATGGCACATTCACAACATCGTGCGAGGATGAGCTTACAATGCGACTCTACCCACTGTTTCAAGTGGGATGTCACACAATAAAAACACAATAACAATATGGTGGAATGAAGTAACAGATATCTCACACTGATGTTCTATATATGGGTTTATTAATGTGCCTTTTAAAATAGGAAATAAAGAGTTTCAATGCAGATCTCAGTATCACAATCAACATTCCCAACACTACTGTGTGTGTACGTGTGACACCAAGCTACTAACAATGCATTACATGATGGTGCATTACAGAACAGACAGCAGGACAACATTGTTACATAATATGTATGTGATTCTGATGTGTTCTCAGGCTCCAGAGGGAAATGGAGACCAGACAGGACTGACACAAAAAAATTCTGCAACAGGAAATTGATGCATACATGACACCATTACCTTAGCACTCCACCAGGCAGTTCTTCAATGGCAGACGACAATGGACGTCCATCATCTCGGGTCCATGTCACACGTGGTAATGGAATTCCTGCCGTCACTCGACACTGCAGCAGAACACTTCCGCCTGCTACCACAGTCTGCGCAGCCTCAGGGTACAATTCCACAGCAGGAGGCTCTCGACCTGGGCAAAAATGCCATTTAAGAAACAAATAATGCCTCCAGACCTCACCACTTCAACAGTAACAGAGACTAGTGTATTTGGAAATTAATAACACAGCAAAAGTACTTGGTGTGACAGAGTATCACACACGATTACAAATACATTAATGCTAACCCTTAAACAATGCTGCAATTTATGCTCAAACTAAACTACTGCCCAAGCGGCTTCGGTGGTCTAGCGGTAGCGTGCTGCCTTTAAGTACCCTAGTTCGTGGGTTTAAAACTGGCTGAAGCCGTCAGGATTTTTCAGGGCGAAAAAATCCTCAGCACACCTTCCTTCGTAAGGGAAGTAAAGCCATGGGTGCCATGTCATAGATTTGCAGCATGTAAAAGATCCCTGAATTGACGTGGAAGTCGCAATTTCAGGCAAAATTACCGGTTAATTCTCGCCCACATAGTTCCACCTTTTGCTACTAGGATCTCTCGCACTGTTGTGGATGTGGGGGTACCTGGCGGCGAATGTGGGAATGTCCAAACAGGCAGGGGGGATAGGGTAAGTACAATAAGCCTACTAGGCTGCAGCACATCCGTGGCATTAGCCACAGGCCCTACTGACAAAAAGAAACTACTGCCCAAAATGGCAGAGTTAAATTTGAAGTACTCTACAATACTTTGAAGCATTACATTCCATGCACTTTCATATATTAGATGTCTCTTCAATTACACCATCTAAATGCACTCTTATTTTATATTACACATTTACACCATGTTTCTCCTGCATATTTCAGTGTATCTCACACCAGCTTCAGAGAGAACTTACATGTTCCTTACTGAAAAACACCTGCTTTAACGCAGGTGTTATCTATGGCAGAGTGGTTGCATCACAGTCCATGAAAGCAACAGCCAATAAGAGCCAAACACATGCACATGCACTACAAATAGGGCATTTTAAGGTTTGTAACATACAGCATTTTAACGCAATATATATGACTTTAACCACCACACAAAAATTATTGTAAACCAACAAAGTTGTACGTTTTATATTTTACGACACAACCATTGTACCAAATGGGTTGGGATAGCTCAGTTGGTATAGCGACTTGCTACGGGCTGGATGGTCTGGGGATCAAATACTGGTGAGGGGTGAGATTTTCTGTATCCATCCAGACCGGCCCTGGGACCCACCCAGCCTCCTATACAATGGGTACCGAATCATCCTCGGGGGTAAAGCAGGCAGGGCATGGCGTTGATCACCCACCCCCATCTAGCACCAAGGTTAAGGAAAGAGTAGAGCTATACCTCTACTCCCCCTTTGGGCCTTCGTGGCTTGTTCTACGGTGAACTTTACCTTTTACTTCACCTTTACCAGTGTACCACAGATAATAACTGTGTAAAAACAGGTGTTTTTGAGTCAGGAACATGTAAGTTCTCCCTGAAGATGGTGTGTGATACACCGAAACATTTAGGAGAAACATGGTATAGATATGTAACAAACAAAAAGTGTACATTTAGTTGGTGTAATTGAAGAGATATCTAATACTCTAAAATACCCTCAGCACAATGCACAAATAGCAGTGACATGTAAGAAATTTAAATCAAGCCTTGCAAAAAGGCTGACAATGAAGGGTTGATCTTGCACTATACAACATATGCGTTATATCTTAGCAACACATTTTAAAATAAAATATTTTATAATACAATTTTAATTATTCTATTCCATGGAACATGTTAAGTTTAAAAAATGATGGTAATGTAAGTGAGGTACTTATTATTTTTTACTCCCATTATGTAAAGCAAGTATGATTAAACAGAAAATTCAAGCCACTTACGTTCTACTTCCACAACAGCTGATGTTACAGCGTTGCCAGCAGTATTTTCTGCAGTACATATGTACACGCCTCTGTCACGTACCAGTGCATTGATAATCCTGAGAACTGGTCCTACTGCCTGCACAGAGAGACATACATGCTTCCTTCAACTTATTAACCCTTCCACGGTTTACACAAAGTGCAACTCAGCCAAACAGCCTTGTGAAATGTAGTCTTCCAGCTTGCAGTGAGTCAAAAACCTTCTTCTAAGAAGTTACCACAATGCTATTTAACGCCACAAGAAAAAAATATCACGAGAGATGTCCGCACTACAAAATCCTTTACACAGGGTTAAAAATCCTTCATACTTAACTAGCTGGAGTCCAGACTTTATGGTCCAGTAACAGGTGACACAATTACACAACACAATAAATTCTCACACCTGCACAAAATCAGCAGGTTCTGACAAAAGTGTACACGGTGACTATAAAAATGACAGTCAAGAAGTTCCATCATATCAATAAATAAGAATCACCTAAAATACACTTTTTATTAAACAGAAATCCAGTTACACAACCTTCATCTTATAGCAGATTCTGCACCATCAGGTGGTAAAATAAACAACACACTCAGAGACAGGAAAGTACAAATGCAAAAGAAAAAACATAGTAAAATTAAATAAAAATTTGCATTGTAAGCAATTTAGAGCATGGAGGAAATATTAATGTTAGGAAGGGACAGTAAATATAAAACAGGGAAGCTGTCAACAAGGAGCCTTAGTAACACTGTCTTTGACATATAGAATTCAATGACACAAATGACAATCACAAAGAACATGACTGCATAACAAAGGACCTACATGTCAATCTGTTCAGGGCAGAAACTACAAAGGTGACCAATGAACTAATAAAACATGTAATTTCCAGTATTCATACATTTTTTACAACTTGAATGAAATGAAAAATTGTATGTGTCATAAATTCTCCATAAAAGTACTCTTATTAGATACGGTGATGAAACCAACAAATGCATATAAACATTTAAGAGTATCTGATATTATATTATACACACAGCATGCTTCTTGCATATTTCGGTCACACTTGTGGCCATCCTCAGGAAGGTGAATTACAAAGGATATATTACAAAAGTTTTTAACCAACGCACAGATGTAAGATACTAAGTTTCAAAATACATGGTTTAAAAATATATACATATATTAAAATATAAAATACATGTAAAATTTTTGTGATAAATTCAGGTGTGTAACAAATTTTCTATGTAGCTATTATGTAGTATGTCACCATCTTTGTGTGTGTATGTGTGTGTGTGTGTGTATACAAGGTTATTAATGCATTGGAAGATAAAATTACATATTGTAGCATATAGATGGAATGGTTTTCAGCTTGCTCTGTGCCAAGTAAAGAAGTCTTGATGATTTTACATCAGCAAACCCTTCTGTTCTACGTAGTACAGAAAGGGCTTGCCGACCTAACATCATCAATACCGCTTTACTTGGTACACATCGTACTGACAACCATTCCATCTAGATGCTACAATATGTAATTTTATCTACCAATGTATTAATAACCCCATACACACAAACACACGTGCGCACGTGCGCACACACATACACACACACACATTATATCTTTCATTTCAGGGTGGTGACATACTACATAATACCTCCATAGAACATCTGTTACACACTTGAATTTATCACAAAAATTTTATCAGTAATTTATATTTTAATATATCTATTATAAACATATATTTCAAAAGTTAGTTTCTTACATCTGTACACTGGTTCAAAAAGTTGTTGTAATATATCCGTTGTAATGCACCTCCCTGAGGATGGCTACAGTTGTGGCCGAAACAAGTAGAATATAGTATAGTATAATATATGACACTAATAAATGTTTCTATGCATTTGTTGGTTCCATCCCAATATCAAATCAGCTTAATGCATGGCCATGAATTATTCAAAATACTCAGATTACTGTGCATCACAAAGCACCTCGCTTGGATAGAATTCCAACTGTGCAAAGTCAACCGTCATATTCAGAGTAACATACTCAGTGCCGCCATACCTGAACATTACTCTCTAGCTGCTCGTTCAATTTGCTCCATCTGATGGTTGGAGTAGGATCTCCTGTGGCAGTACATCTCAGCTCCCCTATTGTTCCTTGTGATATCGTTTGGGTTTCTGGCTCTATCCGAACTGTGGGAGGTGATCTGTCAATACACACAATTTAATGTCTTGGTTCTGTGCAGATACAACATTCACAGAATATGGACTTCTATAGCATCCTTATTCTATCAGACAACAATCCTATGTCACTTCCAGCAGCTACTGCAATGCACGAGTACAGTTCGCTGAGTGGGCCCTGTTAACTCAATAAACAAATGGACATGAACTTGCAACCCATCATTGTCACATAAAAAAAAAAAGACCTTCTGCCAATACAGTCATCATCATAATTTATAGCAAGAGCTGCCAACAATTTTAGGTGCTGGACTATTAAGAGAAGCTTGTAATTTACAACTGCAGGTACCTGCTGAAAACAGGGCACAAAGTTTAATACAGCACAGATATGAAGAAGGCGCAAACGCGGGTTTAAAAATTAATGTAAAGGAGACTAAGGAGATGCGAATTGCCCTGGCTAACAAAGAGCCCCTCTATACAGGGTGTCCCAGGAGGAATGTGCCAGACTTCAGGAGAGTGTTCCTTATGTTAAAGTATACCGATATAACCCAAAACACCTATATCCAAAGTTGAACGGTTACGGAGATAATGGCCAGA
>Ga0131853_10011088_pt1 | contig 16474 bp, 17 predicted proteins | sample TergutLab28metaG_FD_92764 | JGI IMG/M metagenome (GOLD analysis project Ga0131853, IMG submission 92764) | Labiotermes labralis P1 segment gut microbial communities from Petit-Saut dam, French Guiana - Lab288 P1 (version 2) (version 2) | ecosystem: Host-associated > Arthropoda: Insects >...
ACCTGCTCCGACCCCGACTCCTGCTCCGACGCCCACGCCAACGCCTATCCGTGGGTACGTGCGTCGATCAAACCACCTTGGGGTCACCGGCCCAAATCTGACCGGGGTGACCTGGCTGGCCTTTGGCACCACGCTCACGGGCTTAACCCTGCTGGTCATCCGCCGCCAAGACAAGGTAACCAAGCTCTATTCCTCCCCCCGCCGCTAGGCTCCGCCCCCGCCGGTGGTCGAGCCTGCGTCCTGAACTCATCGAAGGGCCGAAACCACTAACCCCGCCATTTTCGTCTGCCGGGCGATCCTGGTATGGTTCTGTCCGGCTTGGAGCGATCCGGGCCGAACGATCCCGCGTAGCTCAGCTGGCAGAGCATCCGACTGTTAATCGGACGGTCGTTGGTTCAAGTCCAACCGCGGGAGCCAGAAAACGGCCCTGGCCTGGGGGATACTCTCTCGCTAGTGGCCGTTTCTGTGTATCTTGCGTGGTTCCATTCATCAGGGTAGGTACTGCCCCAGGGCCGGGTTTGTGCCGTTCTTGGCGCATCCGGTAGCATGTTCGGCTGGGTGTGTTCGAGCGCGAACGCACGAATCACAACCAGAACTAGGAGTAAGTGGAGGAAGATGGCCAAGAAGGATGGCGTCATCGAGATTGAAGGCTCGGTGGTCGAGGCTCTGCCGAACGCGATGTTTCGCGTGGAGCTGGCCAACGGCCACAAGGTACTCGCTCACATCTCGGGCAAGATGCGCCAGCACTACATCCGCATTCTCCCCGAGGATCGGGTAGTCGTTGAGCTAAGCCCGTACGACCTGTCCCGTGGCCGGATCGTCTACCGCTACAAGTAGTTCACCCAACAAGCAACAAGGAAGAACCATGAAGGTCAAGCCAAGCGTGAAGAAGATTTGCGACAAGTGCAAGGTGATCCGCCGGCACGGTCGCGTCATGGTGATCTGCGAAAACCTGCGCCACAAGCAGCGTCAGGGCTGATCGCCACTCGATCCAACTGGTTGAGCAGGGCCGTTCGGCCCGTATCGAAACCAAGGATCACTCGCAGCACAACGAAGCGCCCGCCCGTAAGGACGTGCGTGGAACCCTCGGTCCGGAGGCCGAGGCCCGCAATTCCGCGGGACGATGCTGCGACAGACCTCCGGTGAAACACAGGAGCCAAGCAACACATGGCACGTCTTATTGGCGTCGATCTCCCGCGTGACAAGCGGGTAGTGATCGCGCTTACCTACATCTACGGCGTGGGCCGCACCCGCGCCGCCGAGGCCGTTAAGGCCACGGGCATCGACCCCCAGACTCGAGTCAAGGACCTTGACGACACTCAGCTCGTCGCGCTCCGTGACTTCCTGGAGGGCAACTACAAGCTCGAAGGTGACCTCCGCCGTGAGGTCGCCGCCGACATTCGCCGCAAGGTGGAGATCGGCTGCTACCAAGGTCTGCGTCACCGCCGCGGCCTGCCGGTGCGCGGACAGCGCACCAAGACCAACGCTCGCACCCGCAAGGGTCCGAAGCGCACCGTGGCCGGTAAGAAGAAGGCACGCTGATTCTCAGCGCCTCACAGACTTAAGGAAAGAGCAAACACATGCCCCCCAGAAGTGCAGTGCGCAAGCCCCGCCGTAAGGATAAGAAAAACATCCCGCTCGGTGAAGCGCACATCAAGTCCACCTTCAACAACACGATCATCTCGATCACCGACCCGACCGGTGCCGTGATCTCGTGGGCCTCCGCCGGTCATGTCGGCTTCAAGGGTTCGCGTAAGTCAACGCCGTTCGCCGCGCAGTTGGCCGCCGAATCCGCCGCCCGCCGCGCCCAGGAACATGGTATGAAGAAGGTTGATGTGTTCGTCAAGGGTCCCGGTTCCGGCCGCGAGACCGCGATCCGTTCCCTTCAGGCTGCTGGCCTGGAGGTCGGCTCGATTCAGGATGTCACCCCGCAGGCTCACAACGGCGTTCGCCCGCCGAAGAGGCGCCGGGTCTGATCTCAAAACGCCCAAGCCGGGCGAGCCACCGCGCTCGCTCGGCTTGGACGTGTACCAATGTCAATGTCCCATTCCTGCGTCAAATAGCGGACGCACAACGGAAGGAAACTAACTAGTGCTTATCGCACAGCGCCCCGTACTGACCGAAGAGGTCATCTCCGAATTCCGCACCCGGTTCACCATCGAGCCGTTGGAGCCGGGATTCGGCTACACCCTGGGTAACTCGCTTCGCCGCACGCTGCTGTCGTCCATTCCGGGCGCGGCCGTCACCTCCATCCGCGTTGAGGGCGTACTCCACGAGTTCACCACCATCTCCGGCGTGAAGGAAGACGTCACCGAGATCATCTTGAACATCAAGAATCTCGTGGTTTCTTCCGAACATGACGAGCCGGTCGTGATGTACCTGCGCAAGCAGGGCAACGGTGCCGTCACCGCCGCGGACATTGTGCCCCCGGCCGGGGTGGAGATTCACAACTCGGACCTGCATATCGCCACCCTTAACGACAAGGGATCGCTTGAGATTGAGCTGACCGTCGAGCGTGGCCGTGGCTACGTATCGGCTGCGCAGAACAAGGCGTACGACGCCGAGATCGGTCAGATTCCGATTGACTCGATCTACTCGCCGGTGCTGAAGGTGACGTATAAGGTTGAGGCCACCCGCGTTGAGCAGCGTACCGACTTCGACCGCCTGATCGTAGACGTCGAAACTAAGGCCGCCATTACGCCGCGCGACGCTCTGGCATCGGCCGGCAAGACCCTGGTTGAGCTGTTCGGCCTGGCCCGCGAGCTGGACGCTGACGCCGAAGGCATCGAGATTGGCCCCTCGCCCACGGATTCGGCCTTGGCCGCAGATCTGGGCAAGCCAATTGAGGATCTCAACTTGACGATCCGCTCGTACAACTGCCTCAAGCGCGAGGGCATCCACCAGGTGGGCGAGCTTGTGGCCCGCTCCGAGGCGGATCTGCTCGACATTCGCAACTTTGGCGCCAAGTCGATCAACGAAGTCAAGGACAAGCTGGCCGAGATGAATCTTGCGCTCAAGGATTCCCCCATCGACTTCGACCCCTCTGCCACGTTCTATGACGGCAGCGACGACGCCATCTACGACGACCAGGCGTACTAAAGGCGCGCCGCTAGCGCCTAACGCACCAAACACTTAAGGAGACAAAATGCCCGCACCTGCTAAGGGTCCGCGCCTCGGCGGTGGCCCGGCTCACGAGCGCCTGATGCTCGCGAACCTCGCCACTTCCCTGTTCGAGCATGACCGCATCACCACCACCGTTACCAAGGCCAAGCGTTTGCAACCCCTCGCCGAGCGTCTGATTACCTTCGGCAAGCGGGGCGACCTGCACGCCCGTCGTCGGGTACTCACCGTAGTTCGGGACAAGGGCGTGGTGCACAAGCTGTTCACCGAGATCGCCCCGGCTATGGCCGAGCGTGAGGGCGGCTACACCCGCATCACCAAGGTGGGTAACCGCAAGGGCGACAACGCCCCAATGGCCGTGATCGAGTTGGTGCTTGAGCCAGTTGCCTCGAAGAAGCCAGCCAAGAAGGCGTCGGCGAAGAAGGCTGAACCGGCTTCGGTGGTTGAGCCGCTCGATTCCGTTGAAGATGCCGTCGAGGCCATTGACACCGAGGTGGCCGAGGCCGCCGAGGCTACGGATGCTGCGGTCGAGGAGACCGTCGAGGCTGCCGAGGCCGTTATTGAGGCCGACGCCGCTGAGACGGTAGAAGAAGCCGCTGACGAGGCATAACCCGCACCCGCAACGAGAAGCCTCGCACCGCTATCTGGCGGTGCGAGGCTTCTTTGTGTTCTGTCCTGCGTTTTTTGCTCCATTTGCTGGCGCCCAAAGCTCTTGTTAGTCGCACCTTGACAGGACACCGTCGGGCAATGCAGACAAAGCAGACACGCCGTTGCGTGCTATATGCCCGATTGTCCGTCACCAAAGAGGAGTCTGTCTCCATTGCGAGGCAGCTCACGTCATGCCGTCGGTACGCCGAATCGCGTGGCTGGGAGGTGGTGGGAGAGTTCGTAGACGATGGCGTATCCGCCACCGCGAATCGCCCCGAAAACCGCCCTGGTTGGAGAGCCTTGCTTGCCGCGGATGGTTTCGATGCGGTGGTGATCTGGAAGGTAGACCGGCTCGCTCGTCGGGTACTCGACTTCCTTCACGCCGATGAGACATTGCAGAAACGCCGAGCCGGACTGGTCGCGGTCGAAGACCCAATCGACATGACTACCCCGCAGGGTCGAGCCTTTGCGGTGATGCTTGCCGTGTTCGGGGAGATGGAGGCCGAGGGGGTGCGGGCCAGGGTGTGCGCGGCGCGCGCTCAGCTGATTGCGAACGGACGTTTTGCCGGGGGCGGCGTCCCCTACGGGTATCAATCCGTGCCCAATCCGGACGGCCCAGGAAAGGTGTTGGCCATACACCCTGATCGCCGCCGGTGGCTGACCGAGATCGTGGCAATGGCCCTAGCTGGGGCAAGCATCTCGGAAATTACCCGTTGGCTCACGAACACTGGAGCGCCGCTGCCACGCCGTCGCAGCAGCAAACAGAGTGATGTCAACACCGGTTGGCGGAGGCAGACCGTGGTTGGGTTGCTACGGAACCCCATCTTGGCCGGGATGACGCCACGCAATCCAGGCCGTTCCCGCAGCGGTCCGCGCGTTGACCCCTTCGCGGTGGTTCGGGACGGCCAGGGCGACCCTCTCATCGACGATTCGCTAGCAATCATCACCTATGACGAGTTCGTTGACCTCCAGCACTACCTGGCTCACCGTGCGGCTATGGCCGTTTCATCCGTCAGAGATGGCTAGCTCTTCGGAGCTGCGAAAACGGTGCTACGGCACCCAGGCACACACGAGACGCCCGTCGCCCGCAGCGATGACTGAGCCAGCCTCGTGCGGCAGGAAGGCTGACTCCCCCTGGGCCAGCCCCATCGGCCGCCAGGCTTCGGCGGCGGCGCGTAGCGTAACCATGCCATCGAGACACATCACGATACGTGGCCCCTGCGGGGGGAGGGGGGCCGATTCGGTGGCATCAACGTCGGCCAGGGTGATCGCAAACTCGGCGGTTGGCGCACGGTAAATGGTTGCCCGCCAGCGGCTACCGACACGGTAGATCCGCGGGATTACCGGCAGCTTTGGCGTAAATGATGTGCATCGCACCAGCGCCGCCTCATCTACGTGCTTATGGGTTAGCCCGGCGCGCAGCACGTTATCGCTCGACGCCATCACCTCAATACCCAGACCGTCCAGGTAGGCATGCACCTCTCCGGCCGGAATGAAGATCGATTCTCCAGGGGCCAGAGAGACCCGGTTAAGCAGCAGGGAGGCGATTGCGCCAGGATCGCCGGGATGCTGCTGGGAAAGGTCGATGACCGTTTGGTAGGCGTTCGCATGTTCCGCGTCGGCGGCCACCAGGCGTTCGGCCGAGGCCACGGTGCGCTCGATGTCGCCACTGGTGGCGGCCTTGCCCCTCGCGTCGAGCAGCAGGCGGAAGGCAGAGCGGAGCGAGGCATCAGAGCGGGCCAACCGCAGTTGGGCAATCACCGCCGACACGAGATCGCCGTCCAGTCCGGTCAGCACCGAGAGGATTGCGCGGGGGGTGCGGAACCCGGCCAGGGCCTCGAATTGGCTGAGCGCGATCACCATCTCGGGCTTGTGCTGCTCGTCATGGAAGGAGCGCAGCGGCGAATCTAGGGGTATTCCGGCCGCGTTTTCTCGGTTGAAGCCCTCGCGCGCCTGATGCGGCAGCGGGTGTACTTGCAGGGAAAGCGCTCGGCCCGCCGCTAACACCTTGAGCAGATACGGCAGTCGTGGCCCGAACTCATCGGTGACGCGTTGCCCCAGCATGGCGGTCGGTTCGCGGCGAATCAGCGTTGGCAGGTCAAGGCTGGCTCCGCTTGTGCCTGTGGCGGGGTCGATTACCCGTGACGGGGCACTTTCGTGTCCACCTAGCCACAGTTCAGCCCACGGATCGCCATCAGGCTTGACGCCGAGCAGGCCCGGAATCGCCTCGGGTGAACCCCAGTCATAACGTTGCACCACATTGTCCAGGCGCAACGGCTGAGCAGGGACGACGGCAAACATCGATTCAGAATAGCCTGTACCCCCTCCGCTCCCCGGCAGGCCACCCCGTCCGCTCGCTACGCTCTCTCCACAGCAGAATGACGTGGCGAAGAACGAGCGACGTGTGAAACCACCAGCTGGTGTGGTTGGCGTTGCATTTCACGCGGGACTACGTGTGGCCGGGTAGCCTGGCGCGGTGACTGTTGATCTGACCCAAATTATCAAGGCTTACGATGTGCGCGGCACCGTTCCCGAACCATTTTCCCCCGATGTGGCGGAGGCGGTGGGCGCGGCCTTCGCCCGCGTCGTCGTCATTCCGGCGTTCGCGGAAGGGGATTGCGATCTGCCCGCAACCACACAGGGCAGTGGTGGAGAACCAACGCGGCCAGCCGTCGTCATCGGCAACGATATGCGCGATTCCGGCCCCGAACTGGTTGCTGCTTTCACGCGCGGGCTAACCGACGCGGGTGTGGATGTGATTCACATTGGCCTGTGTTCAACGGATGGCCTGTATTACGCCTCCGGTTCGCGCGACCTACCCGGCGCCATGTTCACGGCCTCGCATAACCCAGCCGGATACAACGGCATCAAGATGTGCCACCCCGGCGCACGTCCCGTCGGCGAATCCTCCGGCTTGGCCAACATTCGCTCCCTCGCGCAGACCTACCTAGCTGATGGGCTGCCGACACCCGTTGCCTCCCCAGGTTCGGTTCGCCAAGAGGATTTACTGATTGAGTACGCGAAATTCCTGCGCGGGCTGGTAAATGTGGCCGACATCCGCCCGCTAAAGGTGGTAATCGACGCCGGGAACGGCATGGGTGGCCATACCGTGCCCGTGGTACTCGGCACCGAGGGGAGGCTGCCCGCGCTGCCGCTGGAAATCGTGCCGCTGTACTTCGAGCTTGACGGTACCTTCCCCAACCATGAGGCCAACCCCCTCGACCCGGCCAACATCGTCGATCTGCAAAAGGCTGTCGTCGAACACGGGGCCGATCTAGGGATCGCGTTCGATGGCGACGCCGACCGCTGTTTCTTCGTGGACGAGACCGGGCGGGCCGTGACCGGCTCGGCCGTAACCACGCTGGTGGGCCTGCGCGAGCTAGCCAAGGAGCAGGCCGCCGGACGCCCCGCCACCATCATCTACAACCTAATCTGCTCAAAGTCCGTACCCGAGACGCTAAACGCCGCTGGCGCCCGCACCGTGCGCACCCGCGTTGGGCACTCATTCATCAAGGCGCAAATGGCCGCCGAGAACGCCGTGTTCGGTGGTGAGCATTCCGCGCACTACTACTTCCGCGACTTCTGGTTCGCCGACACCGGAATGCTCACCGCGCTGCATGTGCTGGCCGCCCTCGGGGAGCAGGAACATCCGATGTCCGCACTGTCGATGATGTATGAGCCGTACTACGCCTCGGGCGAGATCAACTCGACCGTGACAGACGTGGCGGCAACCACCGCCAAGGTAGTGGCGGCGTATCGAAAGGCGTATCCGCGGGTAGAGCTGGACGAGCTGGACGGCGTCACGCTGTCGAACTGGGATGCTGGCGACGGCCCCCGCTGGTGGTTCTCCCTGCGCGCGTCAAACACCGAGCCGCTGCTGCGCCTGAATGTCGAGGCCGCCGACGAGGATGTGATGGAAAAGGTTCGCGATGACGTGCTAGCCCTGGTGCGCGAGGGCTGAGGCTTATCCACCTGTGGAACCAAGAGAAGACCCCCGACCGTTTGTCGGTCGGGGGCCGTACTCTTGTTTGCACACGGAGCCGACAATGCGCTCCCCCGATAGGAAGGAAAGAATCATGTACCTGTTAACAACCATCATGATTCTCGTGACGCTTCCTGGTGCTGTGTACGCGCTGGTGGAACTTACCAGCCGCGCACGTCGCCGCTAGGGTCACGGCCGCGAGGCGGTGGTTCCAGCCACCGTCTCGCGGTTCCTGCCTTTCGGTCATGCACGTCTAATGATGCCGGAGCGCTCGCCGACGTGCAAGCAGCGGGGGTTACGTTTTGATCCCGGCGGCGCGGCGGGTGCTGCGGTTAGCATGGACTGTCCAGCGGGGCACCCAGCGATGCAGGGCTGCTGCGGCAGCCGGGCCGAGCGCGCTGGCGGCCCACACCCCGGCGGCAAGCGAACCGAGCGCCGCGCCCGTCGAGACGATGAGCGGTCCAAGTGCCGAACCGGTATCTTGCAGCACCCGCCACAGCCCCAGGAACTGTGGGCGCCCCACCTCCGGGGAGGCGTCCGACCCGAGCGTCATCAAGATGCCCGAGCCGATGCCGTTGCCCAGCCCCAGCACCATCGCCACCACGGCCATCGCGCCGACGCCGCTGGTGAAGGGCAGTGCGATCAGCGCCGCGCCCATGATTAGCACCGACGGGATTGCCACCCAGTTGCGGCCGAGCCGATCCATCGCCTTGCCCGCCGGATAGAACAGCAGCATATCCACGCCACCCGCGATGCCGAATATCAGCGACACGGTGGCCGGGTCGATCCCCAGGTGGTCGCCCCACAGCGGGATCACGGTGTTGCGCGCCCCGCGCAGCGCCCCGATCAGCAGGCACACCATGCCAAGCGTGGCGAACAGCTGCCGATGCTGGCGCAGCACCCCCAACAGCGTCGGCCTCGCATCAACTCCCCGCCGGTTACCCCCTACGTCATTCTGCGCGGAGAGAGCGGCAGCGAGCGGAGTCGCAGAACCTAGAGATTGGTGGTTGGGTGTCTTCTCTGGGTTCTGCGACTCGCTGCGCTCGCGCAGAATTACGTGGGGAGTCAGCTCTCGGCCTGCGTCATCATCCGGCACCACCATTACGGTCACCGCGGCAGCGATGGCCGCGCCAACCCCTAGCCACATGGCGGCGCTCAGCCCGCCCCCGGCGGCAATCACCCAGGCTCCCAAGAACGGGCCGATGAAGTTTCCAACCCGATGCACGCCTCCCAGCGTCGAGAGTACACGGGCGCGTTTAAGCGGTGGGGTGATGATGGTCAAATAGGAGTGCCGGGCCAAGCCGAACACGGCCCCGGCGGCGCCGAGCAGCAGCGCGGCCAGCCCGAGCAGCCACAGGCTTGGCGCGAGCGCGGCCAAGGCAAACGCCCCGGCGGCCACCAGTCCGGCGTAGATCAGGGCCTTGCGGTCACCGAGCCGATCGGCCAGGGCGCCCGCAGGCAGATCGGCAATGATGGTGCCGATGGGCAACAGCGAGGCCACGAATCCGGCCATTCCCAGCGTCGAACCCATACCGGTCGCGGTCGGCACGATGACGGGCAGCAGTGCCCCGGTACCGGTCGAGAAAAACAGGGTCGGCACAAACGCTCCAAGCACCACGGAACGAAACGGAAACAACGGCGCATCATCACTCATCACTCCCAATCATCCCACCCCCATTCTTTTCTGACATCCTGCCCGGTGGTAACCGTTAACACTGGGTCCTGCGACTGCGTTCGCTTCGCTCCCTGCGCGCAGGATGATGGGCGGTACGGGGTGGGTGGTGGGCGCGGGGGATAACCCCCGTAGGGTTGGGTGGGTGGCCCCGTAGTCGCGTGGGTCATGGTTCGGCAGGCTTAGGAGCATGAACACATTGACATCCCTACGGGACAACCTCGCTCGCATGTTCGGCGCCCAGATGTGGCGCGAAGCCGCGTACATCTTGATCGCCTTTGGCCTCGGCATTGCTGGCTTCGTCTACACGATCACCGTCATTTCCCTCGGGGCGGGCCTGGCCGTGACCGTGGTCGGCCTAATCCCCATCGGCCTGCTGATCCTGGCCGGACGCGGCTGGAACGCCACCTGGCGGTACCTGGCAAATGAATTGCTTGGCGAACAGATCGAGCCGCCGCCCGCGTTCGTGCGTCCCCAGGGATTCTGGCGCATGTTCGGTGCCTCCCTCACCGACATCACCGGCTGGCGAGCAATGCTGTTCAACGTGATCGCCTTTGCGCTGGGTCTGGCCGCCTTCATCGTTTCGGTCACCCTCTTCGCTATTGGTGCCGGTGGTGCCACGTTCTGGATTTGGGCGCGGTTCCTGCCAGCGCAGACCATGCACGATGGCACGCAGCATCGCGCGGTGTTCTTCAACACGGGGCACTCATACTGGGCCGTGACAGGTTTCTGGCAATTCTTGTTGGTTGCGATGATCGGCCTCGTCGTCTGCGCCCTGTGGGTGGTGGCCAACCGTGGCCTGACCAACCTATTCCGCTTGACCTCGCGCGGCTTGCTTGGACCTACGGCCTGGGAGGTGCGGGTTGCTCGCCTTCGGGTGCAGCGCGCTGCCGCCGTTGAGGATGCCGACGCTCGCCTGCGTCGCATCGAGCGTGACCTGCATGATGGCACGCAGGCCCGGCTCGTCGCCGTTGCCATGCAACTGGGGGAGGCGCAGGATCTTCTCGCCACTGGTGGCGACGCCACCTTGGCCGCCGAACTGCTTGATACCGCGCACACCTCCACCAAGGAGGCGCTGACCGAGCTGCGGGAAATCGCTCGCGGCATCCATCCGCCCGCTCTTGACGACGGTCTGGCCATCGCGCTGGAGACGCTCGCCGCCCGCGTGCCCCTGCCCGTCACCGTACATATCGACCCGGCTCTTGAACAGGATTCCGGCATATCACCCGCCGTGCGTTCGATTGCCTACTTCACCGTGGCCGAGCTGCTAACCAACGCCGTCAAGCACGCAAATGCCACCCGCGCCTACGTGCTGGTGGAGCAGGCCGACGCGAGAACCCTGCATGTGCGGGTGCGTGACGATGGCCGCGGCGGTGCCGTTGTCATCACCGGGGGGAAAGACGGCCATCAGACCGGTCTATCCGGCTTGGCCGAGCGCGTCGCCACCGTGGACGGCCAATTCCACCTCAACTCTCCAGAGGCCGGCCCAACGGTAATCGACATCTACCTCCCCACCACCACCGCCTAACCTCCCGCCGAACCGGCCAATCCGGCTACGAACCTCTGCCGAACCGGCTGATCTGGTTGCTAAAACGCGGTTTCATAGCCAGATCAGCCGGTTCGGCGGGAGGGGAGAGGGTGGTGAGGGAGTAGGGTTCTGGGGTGACTCGGGAAGATGGTGTGGGGCTGCGGGTGGTTTTGGCCGAGGATTCGGTGATTTTGCGCGATGGGCTGGTGGCGCTGCTGACCCGGCGCGGGCATGACGTGACAGCCGTTGGCGATGGGGATGCGCTGGTGCGTGAGGTAACGCTCGCCGCCGTCAGCCCAGGCGGCCTGCCCGACATCGTCGTGGCCGATATCCGAATGCCGCCAACCCACACCGATGAGGGTATGCAGGCCGCCACCACCCTGCGCGAGCGATACCCCGGCCTGCCCATCTTGATGTTCTCGCAGTACGTGGAGACCCGGTATGCCTCCCAGTTGCTCGCGGGGGGAGCCGGTGGGGTTGGCTATCTGCTGAAGGACAGGGTGGCCGAGGTGCGCGAGTTCCTCGATGCTGTTTCGCGCGTTGCCGCCGGGCAGACGGTTCTCGATCCCGAGGTGGTGACACAGCTGATGGGCGCCACCTCGACGGCCGACGATGGGCTGGCCCGCCTGACCTCTCGCGAGCGTGAGGTGCTAGAACTCATGGCTCAGGGCCGCAGCAATGGCGCCATCGCCGAGACCCTGTACCTAAGCTATGGGGCGGTTGAGAAGAACGTCGCCTCGATCTTCACCAAGCTCGGTCTGGAAACCGATTCCGCCGACCACCGTCGTGTCCTAGCCGTGCTGCGCTACCTCGGCGCCTAGCCCACCCCTCGCCCTCCTGCCCGCCCAAGACGGTGACTTCGGCAATCCGCCCTGTTTTCGGCAATGCGCATTGCCGAAAACAGGGCGGATTGCCGAACTCGGGCCGCGAGGTTGGTGTGGGGGAGGGAGGTGGCGGGGTTCAGCTGGTGATGTTGAAGGGGAGGCGGGTTACGGCGTGGGCTTGTTGCGTGGCGAGGGCTTGGGCGCGAAGGCCGACGGCTAGTTCGCGATCTCGGCGCTCGTGCAGCACGGCGTGCAAAAACACCTCCGGCGGGGTGCCATAGGGCGGGGCGGGTGCCACATAGGATTCGATGCGGGCGGCCAGATCGTCAGCCATTGCCAGCCGCGCCTGGGGGGCCATCGTCGAGGTGCGGTTCACGAACTGCCGGGCGGCCAGCGCCAACCCATCGGGCAGGCGACGAATGTCGGCGGTGCGCGCCCACATCGCGAGCTGAGGGTGCATGATGAGCGGCGCCTGCGGACCGCGGCCACCGCGCACGCGGATCACATACGTGCCCGCTACCAGGTCGCCCAGCCGCTTGCCCTTGGGGTTACACAGCGATGCGATTAGCGCGGCCGAACCCATCGAAATCCAAAAATCGAACATGCCGACCAGCGCCCGGATGAACGCGTGACGAAACCGGACGGGACCACCATCGTCGCGCACCACGCGAATGCCCATCGCCAGCTTGCCCAATGACTGCCCGCGGCTGAGCGTCTCGATTGTGGCCGGAATGCCAACGAAAATCACCACCATCGTTGTGATAATCACCGCCGTCAACCACTGATCGCTCAGGCCAGGGCCGCTGCCACCGGAACCGCCCCTAAACACCAGCATGTCTAGGAAGAGGAACACCAAGAAGGCGGCTAGCCAGTCGATGCCGATGGCCAGCGCACGCGTCATGAATGAGGCTGGGCGGGCATCAAGCACCACGCCCTCGCCGATCAAAATGCCGTCATGGCCGACGTCAGACATGCGCAGAATGATTCCACATGTTCGCACGGTTTAGCAGGATGAATCGTTAGACGCCACGATAGGGGCGGTAGTTTCGGCAGGCTCAACTACCGGGGGAGCAGCTCCACCACTAGGGACGGAGGAGGGGCAGGGTAAATATATGGGTTTGGGGGAAAACGTGGCAGGGTAGTTTCGTGGATCTTGATGCCTTCACCATCGTGCATGCTCCGGCGTGGGATCGGCTGGGCGCACTTGTCCGGCGGCGGCGCCTAAACGGCGTGGAGGCCGACGAGATGGTGCGGCTGTACCAGGAGGTGGCCACCCACCTGTCCACCGTGCGGTCGGCCGCCCCCGATCCGTTCGTGATTACCCGCCTAAGCGACCTGCTCAGCCGCACCCGCACTCGCATCGCCGGAGAACATGACCCGGCCTGGTCGCAGGTATGGCGCTACTTTTCTCAGACCGTCCCGGCCGCGCTGTACCGGCTGCGCTGGTGGACGCTCGGCGTGACGGTGGCGTTTAGCCTGGTGGCGCTCGTCATCGGCATACATGTCGCCACCGATCCGGCCGCGCTGGCCGCGATGGGCACGCCGGCACAGCGCGCCTACTACGTACACGAGGCGTTCGTCGCCTACTACGACCCGCAGGCCAGCTTCGCGGCAATGGTGTGGACCAATAATGCCTGGATTTCCGCGCAGATGGTCGGCCTCGGCGTCACAGGCGTATGGCCGGTATACGTGCTGTTCATCAATGCCGTGAACATCGGAGCCGCCGGTGGGCTGATGGGCTACTACGGTGAGCTAGACACGTTTTTCACGCTGATCTCCCCGCACGGGCAACTGGAGCTGATGGCCGTATTCGTTGCCGGGGCGGCGGGCCTAAAGACATTCTGGGCGCTGATCGACCCCGGCCCGCGTAAACGCACCGTCGCGCTCGCCAGCGAGGGCCGCGCCCTGATAACCTGCGCCGTCGGCCTGGCCGTGGCGCTGGCGGTATCGGGGCTGATTGAGGGCTTCATCACCGGCTCGAATATGGCCTGGTGGCTAAAGATCGTGATCGGTACCGTTGCGCTCGCCGCCTTCTGGGCTTGGACGCTGATTCCGGGCCGTCGCGCCGTCGCCGCGGGCTTTACCGGCGACTTGACTGCCGACCTGGCCGGGGCGGTGGCCGCTACGGCCGGGTGATGGTTCGTCCCTGGACAAAGCGCGGGTTGGGGGCGCGATGGTGGGTTAGCGTTCGGGCATGAGAATCCGAAAGTCTCTCGCCGCCACGGCCGCAATCGGCGCTCTCACCCTGACGCTAGCCGGATGTGGTGGCGACAATGAGCGCACATCTGGGGCCAGCGTAAGTAGTCAGCGGGTGGGAACGTTGTCGTTCGGCATGTTGACAGAGGTCGTCCCGGATGAGTTCATGATGGCTCGTGCGCACGGATGGTTTGTGGCGGGTGCGCTGGTAGAAGACGGTGCCACGGTGGAGACCCACAGTTGGGAGAGCGCCACCGAATCCGTGGTCATCGTCCACGGTATCGGCACGTCCATCACCTTCGACTTTGATCGGCTCTACAACCTGGCAACGACCATGTTGGATGCAGACTGCTGGTCAATGACGGTTCCCGGCGCCGCCGCCGCGGTTCGCTGCGCCCTTACCGAAAGTCGCATGGCCCAGATGCAGTATTACCCCTTCGAGAACGACCTCTGGTTCATCAGCGGTGGCCGAAACGAGCTTTGGCACCTCTCCTACGTTGGCTGGCCTTACCCGGAACACCCCGATGGTGCCCTCGACCACATAGTTGATTCGTTGCAGGTTGGCTGCCCGGCTTGCCGCCGCCGGGCGCGATAGCCGCCCTGAGTGATGAAGCAGCTGTGAAACAGGTGACAGGTGTACCCATTGACTTAGGCTAGCCTTCAGGGATGAAAGCTAGAAAGCCCCTCGTTGTCGCTACGGTTGGCGCCCTCGCATTGATGCTGACGGGTTGTGGTGGCACAGATTCCGCCGATGATAATCAGCCGGTAACCAGCATGTTTGCTGGCCGCGCCGAAGCTGCGCGTCGAGTATTTGCCGACATCCTCGCCGAGCATCTGACCGCGCCCGACCAGCCAACTACACAGTGGACCGAGCAGGTCACCGTAGAGATTTACAACCCCGACATCGGCAACCGGGACGTGCAGATCACCGAAATGGCCTTTCTGCATGACGAGTTCCTCGCCACTTGGGTTGCGGTGATCGAGAACCCACACGATGACTGCACCCTAGCCTCCGGCTGGGGGACGTCTGTATGGTTCGATGTGGATATTCTGGACGTAGACGGTGGCTTGATTGAGACCACCTCAGCCGGAGTGATGCTGTATCCGGGATTCAATGTAATGGCTGGCTGGTTTTCCCGAGAGGGCGCGGCCCACCTGCGCCTTAGTCCCAACGATATGGACAGGATCGCTTGCCACCCAGCTACCTCTCCGCGGCTAACGCATAGCGATCTGGAGCTAGTTAACGACTTCTCTTGGACCGATGTGCATGTGACGGTGACCTCTCCCTTGGAGGTAGATGCTTTCGGTGATGTTGTGGTGCTGGCTTACAGCTCGGCTGGCGAGATAATTGATGTCGGCTTCAGGTTTATGGAGTTTCCGGCGGGAGAAGAGGTCGTAGCGGAGGTCATGATGGCCACGCTCCTTCCCGATGACGTTGAATTGTGGGTGGCCATTGATGTCGGCAATACCCGACTTGCCGATCTGAGTGGCGGCGAACCTGATGAACCGATTCCCGGTGGTAACGAGTTCTCGGCGTTTGTGCGCCAAGGATTCCTTGCGGGCTGCCTGGCCGAAGAGGGGGCCACTGAAGAATACTGCGAGTGTTCGCTGCGGGAGATAGAGGCGACCTTCACGGAGGAAGAATTCACCGCTATGTCGTTGGCGATGCTGACCGACGATGTTTCGGATGAGGACATGGAGCGGCTAACCGCCGCAGCTCTTCGGTGCTTGTCTTACGTTTTTGCCCCGCCAACCCCCGGTGCGACCACGCCCCCCAATGCCGACGCCGGTGATGTGGAGTATGCCCTGCTTGGCACCTGGGAGTTTGTTCAGACGTCAACGTGGACCTACGAGTTCTACGCCGATGGCACCGGTAACCGCACCCGCTGGGAGGCGGTGCGTGATTTCGGCACCGACCGGGAAACCTTCACCTGGAGTGTGGACGGAGACCTGCTCAACATTCACCGGGACACGGCGCCACCCCTGACTATCCGCCAAGAGGAGTGGACCTGGAGCATCCGGTCTGATGGCACCCTCCGGCTGGAAAGCAGACAAGGCATAGGCTCGTACACATATCGTCGCCCAGCCGGAGTTGACCAACCCACAACCTAGAGACGACCGGCGGCCTTTAGCGCCAGGTAGGTATCGGCCAGGCGCGGGGGAAGTGACTCAGGGAGAGCCTCGATCACTTCGGCACCTTGACGACGCAGCACCTCGGCCACGGCGGCGCGCTCCAGATCGGCACGAGAGGCCGCCGCCGCGTCGTACACCGTCTCATGGCTACGACCCGCACGTAGCACGGCCAGCTCCGCATCGGCGACCCCCGCCACCACCACCTGATGCTTTGTGGTCAGCTCGCCGATGACGCGCAGCAGCCCGTTTTCCACGGCGCCGGGATCGAGCGCGGTCAGCAGCACCACGAGCGCCCGCTGCGAAACGTGGGAGCGTACCTGCGCCACCAAGGCGGGCCAGTCCGTCTCCAATAGCTGCGGGTGCACCGTGGC
>Ga0131853_10011089_pt1 | contig 16474 bp, 7 predicted proteins | sample TergutLab28metaG_FD_92764 | JGI IMG/M metagenome (GOLD analysis project Ga0131853, IMG submission 92764) | Labiotermes labralis P1 segment gut microbial communities from Petit-Saut dam, French Guiana - Lab288 P1 (version 2) (version 2) | ecosystem: Host-associated > Arthropoda: Insects >...
ATTTACAAGCGAGGTTTGAGGTTCTCCAAATGAAGTCTGTGAAAATGGCCGTGTTCAAGGACAGGACACCACATATTTTAGTACAAATCTACCCACCTTTGGGATAAATGGACGCAACACTTTACTCCGAAACGTCAGTGAACTATCATACTACGCAACGTCACACCCTACAAGATCGTACTCTTCTTGCAGAATACGATAGGTTGCGTTGCATTTCATTATCCCTTTATTAAAATTCTGGACAACACCTTTTCAAACAATTAGAGGCAGGCATTGCAAATTACTGCAAATTAAACAAGGAACACGAAACATGCATTACAGAAGGCGTATGATAAAGAAAAACAAAAGTAATGAAATTAAAATAACATGACACTAAGAACAGCACGTTAAGGTCAGTAAACGGAAAGTAATTAAACATTCCTACTACTACTACTACTACTACTACTACTACTACTACCACCACCACCACCAATAATAATAATAATAGTGGCTATAGAACACCAGGAGTAATAAAGCAGCCTCAATACGCGTTCAAAGCTTATACCAAGATGGCGCTACATGGTATGTTTACAAACAAAATACAACCAAATAGCACGATTTTAAAGTAAAGAAACTGCGGTTTGAATTTTAAATTTTGTAGGGTCATTGAAAGTGTGAAGGACCGAAGACAATTTATTAAATTTAAGTCATGGGCAGTCAAGCTTACTACTTAGAAGATTATGTCTTGAACAACTGAATATTACTACGAAAATATGTGCTGTGTGACTTGTCATAGTAATATTCACGACATACCACCACCAAAAATAATAATAATGACAACAGAAAAATAACGACAAATTTATTACTTTTCTAACAGTGTTTGAAAAGATATAGCTTCTCTACAGCATGAAATTAATTTGCCGGACTCTGCACACAACCTGATCAAAACTACTGACGTCTCAAGCTGTCTAGTTAATTAATCTGGTACGGCTGTGTGACTAGAACAGCTTGGTATGCAGCAGCCAGTCGTAGCGGACAACGCACCAGTCGTATACTAAACGTGTGGCAGTTAGGCATCGCACAATATGAAAATACATAAGAATTTGCATATAAGATATCTGGCAAGCTGTCATTGTATTCGGCATACATTTACGACTTAAACTAGATTCGAACCCATAATTTTAGTAATCGAATAACAGAAGGCAGTAAGATCCACCCACCGCTTCACGACTGGAATAGGCAATGGTAGTTGTTTTTTTGCATAATATTAGTTTGATAACTGATTATGCCAAACAAATGTATCGATCGAGACACGCTGCAAGGTCACCGCTGAGGTCCGGGTTAAGTCTCAGGTCATTCCGTGTGGAATGTATTTTACAAAAAGTGAAACTGTTACAGATTTATATAGGAGCACTTGGGCTGTCCGCCGTCAGTATCATGCAACGAGGGCTTCATGATCCTTCGTATCTCTATCGCCGATGATATGTAAAAGGAGCAACTATCAGCGTCGTAAACAACACATTTAAACTTTAGGTTTCTGTGACCGTGCATCGTGAGCATATTGTGAAGTGAGATAGAAAACCAACAAGATGCAACAGTTAGATGTTTATTATCAATACTTTCTCAACATGTTTCGGGCATCATTATGCCCATCTTCAGGAGAACAAGACGTGCAGTAACACACGTCTCGTTCTCCTGAAGATGGGCATAATGATGCCCGAAACATGTTGAGAAAGTATTGATAATAAACATCTAACTGTTGCGTCTTGTTGGTTTTCTATCTCACTTCACACTTAAACTTTGTTTTTTCAGTGCTTGTACACATTGTGCTGCTCAGTTTATTACTTTTTTTTTTTTTGGTACAGTCCAGCCGTTCACAAGTAACGGGCCCCAGTTCTTCCGGTCGAATTAATTTTGTATGGTGACGCCCAATATTTGTGGGCCTACCATATGGAACTTGATTTAAAATGCATACCCGTGCTTTAGTCCAACTTTTTCTTACTAGCTCTCACGGCGGGTTGTGACCGTAGTTGGTTAGAAATAATCTGTAAATCTGGCCCCTTTTCACGTTCTGTGGACCGAATACATTTAAATTCAGATTTTATAGGAAGTGTACGCAACTCCCACCTGGCGCTGGAGATGTTTAGGATGACTTCTGAAATGTGCGTAGTCCAGTCCGCAATGTCGGCATAATTCTTGTTAAGGAAATATTTCTTTTTTGTGTACACTTGTTGGTTTGTTGTATAGCCGTTCCTCCTAGGATTATGGATTCTGACGACCTTATTCTTATATCGTCGCAGAAATAGAGCCGCAACAGTCGCGGATATTATAAGGGGTTCATGTTGTTAATGGTGAGGCATTTCTTGTAACGCGTATTTGTAACTTGCAAGGCAGGGGCTTCAAAAGTTACTCAACTGAAAATAATTAAGCCTTGGAAATCACTATGCGCTCTGTATGTGCTTGCGCCCGTGTATGTTTCTCGGCGGCGGTGGTGGTGGTAATTTGATATAACACATCTCCCTTGTGTTATTCCATTATAGATATATTTTTTACTTAAAACGGTCATCAACGACATACGAAGTGGGATAAAATAGGCTATACATTTCGGCTTATTAACCCTTTAAACGCCTAGTTGACTCCCATTTGCCATCTGCTGGCATTATTAGGAGCTAACCATATTTTCCACGTTAGCAGGATAAGGTTTAAATCATCATCAACCTTTATTCAGTACATAAAAGACACTTAACGTTGCAACAGTATGAGGTCTTTGTCTTCTCAATTTTCTTAATTAGGCCCTAATGATGGCTTAATAACCCGAAAAAAGTAACCTATTTTATACTACCTTGTATGTTGTGTACTACCGTTTTGAGTGAAAAAATATATCTATAATGATAACGACGTAATGGCCTATTGTAGTAGACCTTGTGTTATGTAAGCCCTACTGTCTAATGCTGTATCATTTGTTTTGCTCATTACTTATTTCAATGACCTTCTGTTCTCTTTGTCAATAATAGTAATCACGTCAATCAAGTCGTTATGTATTGGATATTACCAGTTATCTGATTTGATATTCTTGTTCATTGCACATGCAAATCGTAACAGTTGGTAGGAAGCTGTGGCGAGGATGTTTGTCGCGTTAGTTTGAATGTATTTTGAGTACGGTTGACCACATGGGAATTTCGCAAGCCTTTTCGCCACAACTTGGCGTATCATATTCCCTGTGCAGAGGTTCTGTGATTTCCCGAAGCCAGTTTTGGAGAATTTTCGCTAGGGATAAACAGGAAGTCTGTTCGGGATATGATGACAATATAAATGCGCCAATCGGTTGCTTCTTTACTAAATATTGTCTAATGACTATGGTTGTGATCTCCAGTAATTGATCTTAGAAAAAAAGGGGGATGGTCTGAAATGAAGACCACGCGGAAGTACGAATTATTAAATACCCTTGGCAGAGAGGTTTTTAGCATTCCTGCTGTAAGCGAAGTCAAGCTAATGAGAGGCTGCTACAGGAGGTCCTTCCAAACTCTGTAACTATGAACCTAAGGGAGAGAAGCTGCAGTAGAAGATGATAATAGTAACCTCAGTACTTTGTGAGTAGAGATTTAAATTCTCAGCCAAAGCAACGGGCTTAGCAACCGATAGGCCAGTAAAGTTTCATGTAATAGTTGTAATGCTCTGTTTGTTGCTTCTATTTTATTTCAGAATATATTTATTTGCGTTACAGTTGATGTTTCTTTGCTTTGTAACATTAGTGAGAAGATTATTCAGGATATAATCCTTGTTGGATCCTTGACCCTCCACACTACCATAACACTTGAAAAATTCCAGTTTGGGGGAGAATAGTTTTTTTGAATTTAAAATCAAAATTGTTAGCCGTGCGAAAGTTTCTTTAGTTTTGGGGCCGATAACGATATCTAATAGACGAGCTGAGCTAGGCACGTGTGCAGTTTGCAGTGTGAGAGAACACAAACATTCCTATAATTTAGGTACACAATACCGTAAGTTAAAAGTTACACTGCAAAAGTTTGAAGTCGAAGCCGATAAATTTAACTTATCGGCATATATAATATCTATATACGTAATAATTTATTCACACAAATTAATTAAGCCAAAGTAATAATAATATGTTTGAAATATATAGGTATCTATACATTAGGGGAAAAAAAGGGTTTTGAGATTTGCTGGATATTGCTTATAATGTATATATTGTAACAGAATGGCCTTTGGTTAACGAATAACAATGTTTATTCGTCTTCTTCCTCAAGTCCTCCGTGCTATTACAATTAACACCACTAGTTCGCCGCTAATCTTCCTCACCGTACCTCAGCCACAAAATCCAGTCCACCACACTTGCTACACACACACTATCCCACATTCGTTCTCCGGTCGCTTGCACGCACACACTGCTCCCGTTCCCACAAGACTGCCCTTCCCCCCCCCCCTTTTTTTTTGGTCATATCTCGCTTCGGTGCACGAGCATTCTGGAGGCATGATGTCACGGGCCTTGCGGGAAGCCATGCTGCCAGGAGCAATAGCGTCATGTTACAATATTTTCCTACCAACCACGCCAAGTGATGTCTGCAAACACAATGGTGCCTGAGATTTTAAATTTCCTTGAATAAAAACGCAGCTATGAAACTTTAATCCTATGCTTGCGTTAGTTTTTCTTCTACCCACCATGTTGCATAGCATAATAACATGTTTATTTCCAAAATAACTTTGAGATAAATTATGTACGTCGAGGTATTCAAGTTTTCCTCAACACCCTTTGATTATTAATGTGTTATTTATGTAAATTGATAGGTGGTAAGAAACTATATAATCAGAAATCATGAAATAGGCTGAATGCGCACACACCCACACGCACGCACACACGCACACACACACACACACACAATTCTCGAACTTTGCCAGAACGCAACGCCCCAGCAGCCGCATTTCTCTGTCAACGTGTTGCCCATATGAAGAGAAAATTGTTCCAGCTGACAGCTAAGAGGATTTTTTCCCTCATCCTGTTACCTTTAGGAAGGAAACACACAGCTGCTAGATGATCTGTGGCGTGGAGTATAGACTGACACACACACACACACACACACACATGCGGCGTCCTTAGCCCAGTTTATGTCTCCGGTCTGATCAGATGTCAATGTTTCCTGTGCTGTAATTTACGAATATGTTCGTAATCCTTAACTATCTGGTGTCGATGGTAGGACAGTTGATGAACTGCAAAGGATTTGGAAGGAAGTACTCGTGTAATGGCAGTAAAATCGCGGAATTTTCTAGACGGGTAGCGGAAAGCTACTAAAACCTCAAGCAAGCAGAATCCCGACTGAGATTCGAACCGAAAACCTACCAAACGCAAGTCAGAACTTTCCTACTACACATGCTCGGTTACAATGTCGTACAGGAAACTGTCTGTCTTCACATTCTGAATTATCACCAAGAGACGGGGTATTTTACCGGCATTGTAGCTGAGCGGTCTAAGGCGTGGGTCTACGACCGTTTGCTTGCTGGGGTTGTGGGTTCTAATCCAGCCGGCGGCATGGATGCCTGTCTTTTTTTTTAATGTTGTTTGCTGTCAGGTAGAGGTCTCTGTGACGGGTCGATCCCTCGTCCAGAGGAGTCCTACCGAGCGTGGTTTGCCTGAGTGTGATCGTGAAGCCACGATCATGAGGAGCCCCTGGCCCAACCGGGCTGTCGTGCCATAAAAAAAAATGTAGGAGGGTTTTACCTATTCAGATTAAAGATGTAACTTGAATGCTTCGACCTTTCATTTTCATATCTTTGCTACAAAACTAAAAGAATGGAAACAACTTATAAAACTTTTGGTGTCTCATTTCATGGCAGGAAAATAGTTGGAGAGTTTTGGACAAGAAGGTGTTGAGAGAAATATTTGCGCCTAAGACAGGGAGGGGGTGGAAGTAATAAAAGAATAGAGATAACATTAGGAAGTGATTCGTAAATTTTTACTCACCAGCTATTATTTGGATGAAGAAAGAAAAGTTCATAAGAAAGTGTAGGAGTAGCACGCATGAAGACGCTAAGAAAATCTTTCGGTACTCAGGCGGAATTCCTAAAGGGAAGAGAGAACTTTGGGCACTAAAGGTGTAAATGGGAAAATAACAATAAAATAAATCTTAAGGAAATGTTGTATCTGGATGTGGACGCGTTTATCTGGCAATGAATATATTATATCCATTGCACTATGTATGCCTAATAATATTTTGTGTCTGGAGTTACGAATCGAGAGACCACTAAAAATAGAACCGCTTCTCTTTCTAAGCGAACAATTTTTGGAGGGCGTCGCAAAATTGCTAAAAGTGACTACTAGCTTCGTCAGGCCTGTCAGTCCGTCTGTCTGTCTTTGTCCGTCCGCCCGTAGGCATGGAAAAACTCGGCTCCCACTGAAAGTATTTTCATGAAATTTGATATTTAGGTTTTTTTTTAAATTTGTTGAAAAAATTCAAGTTTCATTAACACCTGAAGATAAATACACATTTTTTTATTATATCTCTTTCAGTTCTTCTCAGAATGAGAAATGTTTAAGACAAAAAAACGTTATACAGAACACCAAAACACACACTGCAGGTGCAGCAATTTTTTCTTCGAAAATCGTACTATTTTTTAGATGATTTGGAAAAATGTTGTACAGTGGGGCAGGCGACTGACGAAAATATGGCGCACGTACATTGTATGCTGGATAACTAATGCTACATACACACACTCAGAATACTTATTGCAAGAATGGTTACACGAACGTGCCTCACTGTTACGCTATATGTATATTGCCTTTTTGTTGAATTTGGCCCACTTCGTGGGTCCGGTCTGGCTGCTATGATTGCAAGTTTCGTCTCCGTCTGCAGGGATTTCCGCAGTTATCTGATTCATGTCTGTTCATCTATCAGCCTCGCAGCTTGCTATAGCTGCAAACAAAAAGTCTGCAGCTGTAATATATACTAACAAATATAAGAAAGAAATATAGTACACCATATCGGAAGTTGGTGATAAAAGAATTTATGCATGAGGGCGCCGTATGTGAATTAAATTAATTTTCAAGGAATTTACCTTTCGTGGGAAGCATATATAAAAACGCTTGTAATTTACTGAACCCTTTAAAGAATAAGATCAACCAGCATTAAATATAAGATTCAGTTCGCACCGCGCAGGAAACACACTCCGTCTGGTTACAAAATCATTCAGTTAAATAGATGCTGCTCGTTCTGAGAGTCACACAAAAAAGTTAGCTTACTTTGTGGGCGGAATGTAGGATTTGTGAGTGTTAAACATGTCGTACATAGCGTAAAGTGTCGGTCCCCAACGGCTAATTTGTAAGAGACATCCAGAAATATAGGAATGTCCATTGCTGTCTATTTACTTGCTTAAAGCAAAGCGTCACTACTTGTAAGATAGTAAATATCATGAGGTAAGCTTTAAAGTCTGTAGAGATCAGAATGCCGGACGAAGTCACAATAGAAAGATTGAAAATAGTTTTTTTGAAAGGGCGGAACAGTTCAAATATTTGGGAAGAACCTTAATGGATCAAAATTCTATTCAGGAAGGAATTAAGAGCATATTGAAGTCAGGGTATGCTTGCTAATATTCGGTGCAGAATCTTTTGTCTTCCAGTTTTCTGTCCTTAAATACAAAAGTATACAGAACTATAACTTTGCGTGTTTCCTTGTTTAAATGTGAGATTGGTTGCTGACAGTGAGGGAGGAACGTAGGCTGAGGGTGTTGAGAACAGAGTGTTGAGGAGAATATTTGGTCCTGAGAGGGACAAGGTAACAGGGGTGTGGAGAAAGCTACTTAATGCGGAGCTTAATGATCTGTACTCCTCACCAATTATTATTCGGGTGATCAAATCGAGAAGAATGAGATGGGCGGGGCATGTAGCACGTATGGGGAGAAAAGAGAGAGAGAGATGCATACAGAGAAAGAGAACACTAGGAAAAATCAGGCATAGATGAGAGGATATTATTAAGAAGTACTTTCAGGAAGTGAGATGTGGAACAAAAACTCGATTGATCTGCCTTACGATAGGGACAGGTGGGAGCTCTTGTAAACGTGGAAATGAAACTATGGGTGTCCATTAACGTTTAGACACCTAACGTCAACTATAGTTGACGTACCGCACCGCTAACCTCCAAAGTTACATTTTATATATTTATTCAACGAATAGAGGTACCGAATATTTTAAACATGGTATACACTCTCCTTTTTTTTTTCTCTTCAAAATGCTGTTTGTTTCATAATTCTAACATATTTGGGCCCTGTATTATTCACATTTTATATACAGGGTGTGCTAAAATTAAAAAAATAATTCCGGCGCCAAAAGGTTAAATGCGGGGAATTTCTTGACTAGCTGAGAACCGGTCAGTTTCTCAAGAAGGAATTAGTAAGTAATTAAGCTCCATTTAAAAAAAAACAGTGTTTTAATGCTTCAATCTCGTTCTTAAGCGTGGTTCATACGTTAAGCAGTACGACAGCAGAAGCGTGCCGGCCTGTATGCCTGTGTGCCTGTATGCCTGTATGCCCCTGCGTTTCACCCGTGTAAATCCTGCAATTCGAATATCCATGCTCATTTTATCAGCGAGTGAGGTTAAGTTGCGCAAGCGCAAACACGTGCAGGCCTGCATCTCGCATGTTGTACTCACGCAAAATTAATTACCATACGAAAGAAATGGTAAAGGGAATCTGCATTGAAAATTCGCCCCCCCCCCCCCGATAGGCCATGCCGTGTGGTCAATGCTGATGTACCCAAGGAGGCATTCTTTACGGCACTGCGGAAACATGCCGATGTGACGTAATGTGGGAGCAGTTTTAATTAATTAAAATCGATAGAAATAATTGAAGAAACAGCACCACTACATTGTCGTTTAACGTCATATACATACCGCATATAAACGCCGGTTTGTTTTCGTTTGCCGGAGTGGCTGATGTGCCAAGCGCCAAAATATGAAGGCCTATACTTGTTTGTGAGGATTAACGTGTGTAAACAAATCCATCATTGCAGTCTCAGTTTTGTGGTTCTTTGCGTTGATATTTGAAGTTTAAAGTTATAATTCAGCTATATTAAGTTTAGAAACATCAGTGTTATTGAGTAGACTGAAGGCCTTTCTGTTGAGTTTTCAATAGGTATGGTCCTAGTAGCGGCTTGTATGTACAACAGACACTAATTCGAATCTGCAGCGCTGCTGAAAGTGTTGGTCTGGGGCAATGTTTCTTAACCTACTGCAGACCGCTTACAAGGTCTCACAGATTCTGCAAACCCCGTCCCCAAACTTATCTGTGCCTGTGGATTCCTAAGACAGAACACATGATAATGTTTAAATTTAGAATACTTTCAAACGACAACAACAACAAAATATATAAATTATATAACGTGAAAGGTGTAAGTCAATGCAAATATTTATTATAGAAATATGAATTTACTTGTAGTGACGACAAAACTAAGATTATGAAAATTCTCAATAAGAAAAACTTATATGTTATTCTTAGCTTACCTGTAATGTGCTATGCAATTATCCCACACAAAGAGGTTTTATAAGCGTCACTGGGGCGATCAAGACTGGAACCAAATTGTAGCACCAATGTGATAATGAAAGACGTCGTCTAACACATTAACAACTTTCAGCACAACAATTTTCCCTGCTGATTTGTATGGCAAGACAAAAAAGCGATTTTATAGATAACTGGGTCGGGCCACTCCTTTAGAACAACTAATATAGTAGAGCTCAACCCACTGCACTGTTTGGTGCACGGTCGTCTTGTCATTGAAAAATAATCATAGCTCTTAACAGAGCTATATAATTCAGCAGTATAAAGGCTTGTAAAGCTAATATGTTACTCTCGAAGTGTGCTGATTTAAAAGTGATCCTGCTTTACGCAACTAATTACAGACATGCTTTAATACACTAATGAATAGGTACTGTATGTAATGTAATTTTGTTGTATATTACGGATCTGAAGTTTGGTATCTCGCAAGGAAAGGACGTAAGACTTGGGTGAGTGAGAATAAAATGATGAAAATCAAGAACAAGTGGCAGGGAGGCAGGCAGAACGATTTCTGTCATTCAGTGTGGTAACTATTATTGTAGGAAGGAAGCGGTTATGGGCAGTTTCTTAAGATTGGATTCTTCAATTTCATACCGACCGACTGAACAAAACTAATTCTGTACATTTGGTATTGTATAATTATGATATTCGGAACAAAGTCCTCGCTCCACAAAAAGTCACGAACTACCACTGAGCTCGCATAAGCTTTCTGGTGCGAGGGGTCCTCAGCTTTCTACAGAGATCACAATTGGAAAGATTGGACAAAGGGCAAGACCCCAAGTCAGGAATTTTCTCCGTAACGGGACTCAGCTCTGTGCTGTACTGGCGACGAGTTTGGTATTGGATACAGCAGGCTCTAGGTGTGGAGTGGCATTAATAAACGACCTACACTCATGCAAAGTTGGAGCCTGATGTTTAAGCGTGTTGACTAATATCGGGCTCGCCAATATTCCCTGAGTGAAGCTGACCTCTAGGATGAAGTATTAGTTGGTGGTTCACTATCCACCATTACCACCACTGGCGCCCGATGGAAGTTGGATATCAGTGGTCGTAAGTGTGGATGTGCGGTTGCATAGTCAAATACCAAATTTAATGAAAATCCGCCCAGTGGGAGCTGAGTTTTTCCATGTCGACAGACGGACAGACAAACATGAAGAAGCCAATAGACGCCTTTCGTAATTTTGCGAAAACGCTTTAAAACGCGGGAAAAGGGCCTTTTGTAAGGCATAGCAGTAAATGGGGGATAATTTTGAATAGTATTTTGAATAAAAAGGGCAAGAGGATGTGGAGTGGAATCATATGGCTTAAGATGTAGGCCATTAGTGGAATTTTAAGTGATTTGTAATAGAGTCGTTGCACACGTTAATGAAACATGAAACATCAACTGCATACAAAAATTCAGTCGTCAGTACTGCACGTGAGGGTCCTGAAATGACATTCTGCATCTGTGCAGACTGCAGTGTTTGGGTAGTTTGTCCAAGTGAGTGGTTAATCCAATTATCAGAATCTTTCTTGAGAAAACTGAGAGTCGATCAGTTGATTAGGAAATTTCCCTCTTCTTGCGTAAACCGAAGATATATATTACCAAGATTGCAATATTCCATTATTGTACCCTGTCCTGAACCAGTTGAATCTTCTTCATGCTCTCACGCCCAAATTATTTTCAAATTCACTTTAATATTATCCTCCCAACCAGGCCTTGACCTTCCATTCCGGTTCCACGATTAATATTCTTAGGCACTCTTTGTCTCTAATGTAAATGATAGTCTTTATTTACATCACGTTGGTCTATTTAGCGACTTGCAAGAGGAAAGAATGGTAACAGAGTAGTTCAGTGCAAACACCTCGGTTAATGCTAAGTAGGTCTATTTTTGATCGCGTGAGACGGTTCCTGGCAAGTCGGGTTGCGGCTTGCATTCATGCTGACGGTGAACAGTTCCAGGATATACTGTATTTGTTTGTCATCTGCAGTGTCTCGTCCATGGGATAAATAATTTTACAGTTTATGCAACACATACGTCTTCAAACAAACTCTATCGTGCTAATTAAATGTTTGCAGCCCATGATCATATAAATTTACAAATTAGTTCGGAAAGTGAGAAGCCCCCGGCGATTGTGAATTTATTTCTGGATTGTTATGCGTGTGTGTGTGTGTGTGTGTGTGTGTGTGCCAGAGAGATACAGGGATAGAGCGAGTGCAAATCTTGGCACTTTTCTCAGAAATTTCCCTCGCCATGAGATTTCAGCATCCTGCTGACAGGTTAGCATCATGGGAAATTTTTTTCCCCATTAAACATTTAACATCCAGTAGTAAATATGTTCATCACATGCTACAACATTTAATAACTCGGCGCTTATTTAACGCAGTGTATTTTTTCCTACAATTCTCACAACAAACACTGATTACTTCCCTAAAGAGAATTATTGATCTTTGTAATGGAGAGATTTGTTGTGGGCGACATAATTGGATATTTATATACAAATACATTAGATGAGTTTAAGTCTTCAAAGGATTGACACGTATGAAGTCATTCATTCATTCGTTCATTCTGTTATCTGTCTTACGACAGCTCCATAGACTCTTCAAAAACTATTTTTCCACTGAGTGCAATCTAGTGCTTCCTCTTTCAATTTACAGTATCGTCTCTTTCTGAAAGTCATCCAACAGCTGCTTATTTCTCATTTCTCGTCTTCCCGTCACTTTCATTTTTCTCTCTATCTTTTCTTCAACAAGGTTTTTAAGAAGTAATTTCCTACGCAAGAAGTGACCAATCCCTTTAGTCTTTCTTCTTCTCGTTGTATGTAGGATATTCCAGTCCTCCTTGACCCTACGTACTACTTCATTTTTCACAGGATCGATCCAACTTCCTTCTTCAGCACCATATTTCTCAACTTCCCAGGTATTTATGATCTACTTTCTGAAGTGTCCAAGTTTCAGCACCATACAAAGTTATGATCCAAATGTAGCACTTGAATAGTCTCTTCCTCAAATTTAAGACCATTTGCTGATGAAAAGAGCCGTATCCTTGTTGAATGTTGCTCTTGCCATGGAATTCCTGAATTTAATTTCCCGTGTACCTCTTGCACCATTCTCTTCAAATATATGAAAAATTCCACATTCTCCAGTTGTTTTTTATCTATTGTAATCGTTGTTAAGGATGGTAGCCTTGAGATTCTCATCACCTTAGTTTTTTTCCATAGCTTCTTCCAATTTCAATTAGTTTTTCAATCATGCCATGTAGCATTGCTTCTTCCTTAGCTAGTAGTACAAAGTCATCTGTATATTTCGCAGTACGGACACTTGTCCTTCTCTTTTGAAGTCTCCAAAACCTTCAAGGGATTCCTATGTAAGATATTCGTTGTACAGGTTGAATAGAATCGGCGACAAACAATATCTTTGTCTAACTGTTCTTCCATCCTTCACTCGTCTTGTCTCCCCAGGTACTACGATTCATGTACTATTTGCTGATCAAACTTTTTGCGCAAGTTGACACCAGTTCCCTTTACGATCTTCATTAATTTGGCCCAGGTTACACGGTCAAATGCCTTCTGCAAGTCTATGAAGCATGCACATAATTCCTCGTCTATGTTCAAAGCTCGTTCTTGTAGTACTGTCAACAACCCCATTGCATCCTTATTTCCTTTTCATCTTCTAAATCCAAACTGATCTTCTTCAGGTACGTCTTCTATTTCCCTTTCAATTTTCTTCACAGTATTCTCGCTACCATCTTTGCTGTAAGTGCGATGAGGCTGATTGTGCGACGGTCGCTACAAGTTGTAGCTTTGGTTTCTTCTTTAAGGGAGTTATTGTAACTTCAGTGATATTCTTCGGCCACTCCCCAGGTTCATATATATTGTTGACTAGTTGATACATGAATGTTTGTTAACAATTTATAATGATAAAATTATTGTTATCGATATTATTTCTTTTTGAAATCTCGTATATTTTCGCCATTCTAGGTTGCCTTAAGAGCACGAGGTAATTACCTCCCTTTCGTTTCACAAATATTCCAAATAATACAGCCATTGTTGAAAATGGCAACTACTCCTTCAGTCATCCTCACACTATTAATCCCAGAAGAACTTTTCCTTGACCGATTACTTCAGATTGGAAGCACTCGAGCATTGAGATAAGGAATGGGGTTTTACGGAATGGTTTATCTGGCGTAATCTGATTATTGGTTGGATTGATTTCCAGCAATAAATAAGACACTTTTTAATGACTTTTTCAAGTAGAAGGCCGCCACCACTAGGTGAGCAGTGATGCACCAGTGGCACTATCACTTATTATGACCTGTTCTTGGACTGTAATTGTCGGATGTTTAACCAGTTCCATGTTGAAACTGATATATTCTTTGATTGTTCGATGGAGCTTTTTTACCCTGTACGTTCTATAGCGTTTAATAGGAAAATAATTGCAAGTGATGAATTTTAAAGGACAATTAAAGGAGCAGCCGTGGCCTATTATATGCATTGACTCGAGGATACTAATATATATTTTTTTTTGCGTGAAATATATACATTTATGATTTTGTTCAAAAGACCCCGTCAGTGGATCGTATTCTGAACCCACTGTGGATCCAATGTGTACATTCACAACTGAAATCAACATTTTAAAATTATCATCCCGTAATACGTTTAGGTCTTCCCAGACACTCCTTTCCCTTCAGGTGTTTCGAACAGAATTTTCATGTTTTTATTCTTCCGTACCTTTTAAATGTCTTGCAAATCCCATATTTCTTGGTTTCCTAAACTCAATGCTCTATAGTGGCGAGTACAGTACAATTTATGTAACTCCTCTATAAGCAATGTCTTCCACACTTCCTAATTCTTTTCCTTCTCGTAAGTCCAGACATTCTCCTCAGCTCCCTCTTCCCTAAGACATTCAGTCTATGTTCTTGCTTTCAGTAAGACGTCAATTACCGTTTGTATGTAGAGTAAGGAATAATTTCACAATCGTGTATTTAGTCCCCACATTTTTTTAGATAATGCACTGAAAGAAAAGAGGTACTGCGCTGATTGGCAGTAAAATGTCAATAATTTATTCCGCTATTAACGTCTAATTGAATGCAATTTTGATTCTTTGGTATGTTCGGAAAATATTTGAACTTGGTTAAAACTTCGAAGAATTTATTATATCAGTAACGACTTGTGTCCGCTATATATGGTCTGACGTTAAGATTAACGAAGCAGACCTACTAGGACTCCAAACATGATGGACCATATTTGGTAAGCGCAAAGCAGGACCCATAATTTCCTGGTCGGGAGAAATCCTGCTGTGTTGAGAACACAGTAAGAGTTATGATAGATTACCGTCTCCAAACATTCCTCAGCCTGTTATGCTGTCACCTCCAGTGTACTTACCCATATTCTCACTCTGTTGCCTAGCCATTCTGTTGACTAAATTACTGGTAATGACAACCACGTGATAACCTTCGCTAGCGACTAGCCGTGTTGTCTACCTGAAACACTTCAGATAATGTCAGAAGAAAATAGAACAACAGGATGAAAAAAGCCACTGGTACCAGCATCCATGTCGTATGTAACTTGTCCCAAAGTGTAGGTGTACGTATGGTATAATACAGTATAACAGCGTAGGTGTAGGTGCAGTATAGTATAGTATAGTACAGTAGAGTACAGTACATTATAATATAGTATAATATAAAATGGGAGTAGGTATAGCATGTTATGTTATGGTATGGTATAATATAGTATAGTAGGTATAGTACAGTATAGTATAGCTGAATTTACAGTATAGCGTAGTGTAGGTGTAGCTATAGTACAGTATAGGATAGGTGTATGTATGGATGCATGGTATATTATAGTATAGATGTAGGTAGAGTATGGTATGTTATGTTATGTTATGGTACGGTATTGTGCAGTATGGTAAAATATTTTAGGTGTAGGTTTAGGTGTAGTATTGTATAGTTATGGTATTATACAGTATAGTATAAGTGTAGTATATATAGTATAGTATAGTACGTATAGTATAGTATAGTATAGTAGAGTACAGTAATGTGTTGCAGCAAAAGTAGCGTAATTATGTATAAGAGTACAGTAGTTTTAAGTACATTATGTGGGAATGCAGTGCAGTGAATCTAGTGTAAGCAGGTAAAAATAAACAGACAAAAAAAGCTGAAGTTTACCGAGTAAGGATCTTCATAATATTCCTAATCGGACATGGCGGTTGTGCAGTCATCAATGGTACTGTTATTTGGACAGTCCCTGTTTAGGAACTTAGCCTGAAGATCGGATATCCTGACAAAAACTTCTTGCAGTTTCTGTCTTTCCAGTTCATAAAAAGTTCGAAGCTGTGTAACTTAGTGTGTCGAAAATTCTTCTTTTTACAGATTTGAAATCTATCAATAATCTAAAAAAAAAGAACCAGTTCAAATTTATTTCATCCAGACTAAACTTAAACAGTCTCCAGACAGAGAAAGTACATCTTGTCGCGGACAGCCGTACAGCGGTGATCAGCTTGAGGGTCGCACGGAAAACAATACAAATGCTATGAAATGTCACAAAAGTTTCCGGCTTTGATGCATTATTTAAAGAGGTATATCCATGCTGTTGAAAAGAGGTAAGGAAATGTGAGGGTTCCATACGCCGTAGAATTAAGTGGTCTGAAGAACGACTGTCAAAATATCCTTACTACAGTGACCTTGGATCTGGTAGCTGAAGATAAACAAATTCTAAACAGAGTCAGTTAGGCCTTGTTTCTTGAATTGTATGGGCTTGAACTCTCGCCGTTAATAAGCAACCTCCAAGATTCCTGACGTCACCATGTTCATACTCTATAATAAAAATAAATTTCTATTCAAGGCTTGGCGCCATTTTTTGTCACAGTACTGCGCATGTGTGACTAAATAATACAATCAGCTGTCAACGTTGTAAGTCTTTATTACATTCCGCTTAATGAAAAACGGCAGTATACATGACG